>Ga0074198_1000550_pt1 | contig 36729 bp, 38 predicted proteins | sample EPASupsiteSAE323_FD_64527 | JGI IMG/M metagenome (GOLD analysis project Ga0074198, IMG submission 64527) | Bioremediated contaminated groundwater from EPA Superfund site, New Mexico - Sample SAE3-23 | ecosystem: Environmental > Aquatic > Deep subsurface > Groundwater > Contaminated ... | reverse complement strand
GTACCAGAAAGGGTACATTTGACATTAGAGAAATTTCAAACAAATCCATTAATTAGACCACGAAGTAAAAATCGATGGGAGGCATTCAATACTTTTAATCCAGCAGCTGTTTATGTTGGAGATAAGGTTCATATTTTATATAGAGCTCAGGGTTATGATTATATTTCAGTGGTAGGATATGCCACTAGTAAAAATGGTTTTACAATTGAAAAAAGATATAATCGACCAATTTATGAACCAAAGGAACCATTTGAATGGAGAGGAGATAAAAAATTTAATGAATTAGATTTGAAGCACGTTTCCGGCGGAGGATATGGTGGAGTGGAAGATCCAAGAATTACTTTAATTGATGACAAAATTTATATGACTTATGTGGCTTATAATGGATCTGATCTGCCACGAGTGGCATTAACTTCGATTGCATTAAATGATTTTTTAGATCGACGATGGCTTTGGGAAAAACCAGTTTTAATATCGCCACCGGGAGTGGTAGATAAAGGACCGGCTGTTTTTCCGGAAAAAATAAATGGCAAATATGTGATAATGCATCGAATTTTTCCGGATATTTTAATTGATTTTGTTGATAGTTTGGCTTTTGACGGGAGTACTTGGCTTAAAGGACAATACAGAATAAAAACTCGACCAAACATGTGGGACGGTGGAAAAATAGGGACCGGGGCTCCGCCAATAAAAACAAAAGAAGGTTGGCTTTTGATTTATTATGGTACTCCTTATGATTATGTGAAAAAGCCAGATGCTTACAATCCATATTTAATTGGGGCAATGTTGTTGGATTTAAATGATCCAACAAAAGTTTTACATCGAACAAAATTACCTATCTTAAGCCCAACTGAAGATTATGAAAACAATGGTTTTAAGGCTGGAGTAGTTTTTCCCTGTGGAGCAGTAATTGTTAATGAAACATTATTTGTTTATTACGGCGGAGCTGATTCTTATGTTTGTGTGGCAACTGCCGATTTGGCGGATTTTTTAAAAAAATTAACCTGCGACGAAACACCTGTTTTAGAAAAAGCTAGAATCGTAAAAATAATTTAAATCATAATGATAAATGTAAAAAGTTATATCGCTAATCCATTATTGGAACCAAACCTAAAAAATGAATGGGAAAGCGTAGCTGTTTTTAATGGAAGTGTAATTAAAGATGAAAAAAAATACTTGATGGTTTATAGAGCAATTGGACAAAAGAAAATGGTTGCCGGAAAAGAGATAAGAATCTCGACGATCGGAATAGCTGAAAGTGAAGATAAATATAATTTTAAAAAAAGAAAACAATTATTAGTGCCAGAATATGAATGGGAAAAATTTGGTTTAGAAGATCCAAGAATTACTAAAATAGATGATACTTATTATATTTTTTATACGGCGATTGGAAATTACCCGACAGATGCGAATGGAATTAAGGTAGCCGTGGCGAAAACTAAAGATTTTAAAACTTGGGAAAAACATTTAGTAACTGATTTTAATGCTAAAGCGATGACTCTTTTCCCGAGAAAAATTGACGGTAAGTTTGTGGCGGTTCTAGCAGTGAATACAGACCGACCACCGGCAAGAATTGGTCTAATAACTTTTGAAAAAGAAAGTGATATTTGGAATTCTGATTATTGGCGAAAATGGTTTTGGAATCTAGAAAAAAATACAATTAAATTGGAACGGGTTAATAGTGATTTAGTGGAAATTGGAGCGGTGCCGATCGAAACAAAAGATGGATGGGTTTTAATTTATTGCCATATAGAAAATTATTTTGCCATTAATAGGGCTGCTTTTGGAATTGAAGCGGTTTTATTGGATATAAGTGATCCTTTGAAAATTTTGGGGCAAACAATTAAACCATTTATGTTACCGCAAGAAGATTTTGAGTTATCAGGAATCGCTCCAAATATTATTTTTCCATCTGGGGCTGTTTTAGAATATGGACAAATATATATTTATTATGGTGCGGCTGATAATTATTGTGCGGTGGCGACGGTTAATTTGGCCGAATTAATGGCTGATTTAAAAAGAAATGGAATTTTAATTCCCCAATTAAAAAGGTATGAAAAAAATCCAATTATTCAACCAAGACCAGAAGTAACCTGGGAAGCAAAGTCAACTTTTAATCCTGGAGCAGTGGAAATAAATGGTAAAATTTTTATTATTTATCGGGCGGTGTCAAAAGATAATACGTCAGTTTTTGGATTAGCAGAAACAATAGATGGATTTAATGTTGATTGGAGAAGTGATGAACCAATTTATACACCAAAAGAATATTTTGAAGTTAAGGATGGCGGAGATAATTTTTCAGGGTGTGAAGATCCAAGAATAACTAGAATTGGTGATCGAATTTATGTTTGTTATACCGCTTTTAACAGTAAAGGCCCTCCAAAAGTAGCATTTACTTCAATTTTGGTGAGTGATTTTTTGAAGCGAAATTGGAATTGGAAAAAATCGGTAATAATTTCTGATGAAGGAAAAGATAATAAAGATGCTTGTTTATTCCCCGAAAGAATAGGTAATAAGTATATTTTTTTTCATCGGCTTGGCGGAAAAGGAATGACCATGAGTTTTATGGATAGTATTGATTTTGAAAACAACGAACATTTGAGCGAAGATTTTTGCTTAAATACAGGAAAAAGACCTTGGAAGGGCGATAAAACTGGAATAGCAACGCCACCATTAAAAACTAATAAGGGGTGGTTTTTGTTATACCACGGAGTAAGTGATATTGATCGTTTTTATAGGGTGGGAGCGCTTTTGTTGGATTTAGAACATCCATATAAAGTTATTGGTCACACCCGTTTTCCAATATTGGAACCAGAGGCTAATTACGAAAAAATAGGTGATGTAAATAATGTGGTGTTTCCTTGTGGAATGGTGGTGAAAAATGGTGAGTTGTTGGTTTATTATGGAGCGGCTGATAAAGTGATTGGAGTGGCAATGGGTAATTTTGACGAATTAATTAATGAGTTGGTAAAATGGAAACAAAAAACTGATCAAAAAGAACTACAAATATAGAAAGGGTGGATGTTTAGGTATGGTAATTATTATTTGAGGTTTATGTTACAATAGTTAACTTTAAATATGAAAAAAATAATTGAAAATACTAACCCTAAAATAAATGTTCCACTCAATAAAAATGTTTTATTGGAAAAAGCGATCGAAAATATTAATAATAATGAAGAAATTTTAACTCTTTGGAAAGTGATTAATGTGAATGCGATTGATCGATTAGGAATGACTGATCATGGAGTAATACATTTTCAAATAGTTGCCAATATATCGGTTAAATTTGTAAGAATGTTAGTATCTAATAAAGTAGAAATGTCCGTAACAAAGGATTATAAATTGTCGAGTCACTACAGTGAATTAATTGTATTTTTAGCCAGTGTTTTGCACGATTTGGGAATGACAATAAGTCGAAAAGACCATGAGTCTTATAGTTTATTTTTAGCGAATAATTTACTTCATCAAATCGTTGAGTTCTTACCCGTTTATGAAAAAACTATTGTGATTTCTGAAGTTTTACACGCAATTATTAGCCATAGAAGTGATGGTAAACCATTAACTTTAGAAGCTGGGATTATTCGAGTGGCTGATGCTTTAGATATGAGTAAGGGTAGATCTAGAATTGCTTATGAATCAGATAAAATAGATATTTATTCTGTTTCGTCAGCAGCTATTGAAAAAGTTGATATTGAAGAAGGAATAGAAAAACCAATTCAATTGAATATATCGATGAATAATTCGGCTGGTATTTTTCAAGTCGATGAGCTGTTAAAGAAAAAAATAAATGGTTCCGGAATTGAAAAATATATTGATGTTCATGCTTTTATAAATCAGGAAAATGAGAATAAATTAATCAAGGAATATAGGCTTTAAATTAAAGTATTAGGAATATTAATAATTTTATTATTAGGTGGTATTCTTAATGTGTGAAGAATATCTCAAAAATAATTATTTTAATATTTGTTTTTTTACTAACTGGAGTTGTAGTTCTAAATATTATATTCATCGTATTTATTACAACTAAGCTGGAAAATATTCCTAAACCACAACCACTTTTTCAACTTCTGCCAATAATTAAAATCTCTCCAACTGAAATTCCTACACCCACTACAACTTCAATTCCTCCTCCAAAGGTTTTTAATTTAATTGATCACTACGAACCACCTAAAATTGCCGCGGCATCTTCTTATACTTTAATATTTATGGGTGATTCTATGACTGAAAGTTTAGGTGAAAATTCTGATTTTTTAAGACTAGCTTTGACAAAATATTATCCTAAAAAAGTTTTTGGGCTATTTAATTATGGATTTGGATCAACTAATATTCTTTCCCTTGAAGATCGTCTTAATAACGATACTGTTTATCAGGGTAAAAATTTTCCAGCTATTCTTAATCGTTCATTTGATATTATTTTTATTGAATCATGTGGTAACAATCCACTTTCTGAATTTCCTTTAGCCTTAGGCCTTCAGAAACAAACTGCCGCCCTTGATAAGATGGTGGCAGAGTTAACTTATACTCACCCAAATTCACTTATTGTATTTATAGCAACCATAGCACCATCGCCATTTTACGGAAAAAGAACCTTAGATCTTTCGCCCCAAACGAGAATCCAATGGGCGAATGAAAGACGGGCTTATATTGAAAATCATATTAGTTATGCCAAAAGACACAATATTCCTTTAATAAATATTTATGAAAAAACTTTGGATAAAAATGGTAATACAATTGCTAAATATATTGAGTCTGGTAACGATATCCACCCATCAGTGACAGGAGTTAGCCTAATCAGTCAAATGATTGCGGATTATTTATATAAAAACAGTATTCTTTTAAACTAAAAAATCCACTTCTTAAAAGAGGATTTTTTAGTTAATTCAAACTTGTTATCTTTTTGGCTATTTTTTTATTATCTTGAAATTGAAATGGTGGTTCCTTCGCTAAGACAAGCTGTTACTGTAAATAAATTGTTGGCATCTTTGGAAACGGAATAGCCAGTAGTAGCAGCTGATCCGCCTTGGGGATCGATAGGGTTGGTTTTAATGTATTTATTTGAACCTAAAGTTGCGGCTAAATCAATACAAGCAGCACCAGCTCCGGCACAAAGAGTGGCTCCGCCAGTGGTGCATGAACCAATTTGGGAGGCACTGGCTCCGATTCCAGCTGGAAGGGATCCGCCAGTATCAACGATATATTGATGAATAGCTCCTAATAAAGTATCGGTGTCTGTACTTCTTCGGGCATTTCTGGCATCCCTAAAACGTTTGGCTGGATCAAGGGCAACAAAAACGACCGTGGTCAAAGCAGCGATAATACCAATAACTACCAATAATTCAATTAACGTAAAACCCAATTTTGTTTTCATTTTATTTTAAATAAATAATTAATTTGATATTGTAATAACAATTACGTCATAAGTAGTATTATTATCAATTAAAATATTATTATCATTAATTGTTAAAAAATTCTTAAATTTATCTTGATATGCGTCTTTTAAGGAAATATCTTTAAAAATTAATTTATTTTCCGTGTAATTAGTGGCATCGGCATTACCAGTGGTGACTTGATCAATTCCACTGTTTTTAAAAATAGCCGCAACTTTAGCCGCCAAGCCTTTTTGGTTAGTACCGTTTTGAATTTGTAATTTTAATTCTGACCAAGGTTTAATTGTAGGAGTAATGGTTATTGCTGTTAATGTTGGAATTGCCGTCGGAATTAATATTGGTGATGAGGTTGGAGTTAGAGTTGGGATTATGGTGGTTTTAATGATTGGTTTTTTAAATTCAATTATTAGAAAGATTGAACATATTAATATGATAATGAAGGTTACGGTTAATATTATTTTTTTAATGATTTTGTTTGAATTTTCTTTTTTTGGGGTTAATAATAAATTTAAAACTTCTTCGTCTTTTCCTTTGATGTCAGTTTTTTTAAAAATTCCTATTATTGGATTGGGGTCTCTGGTGGTAGCAATTGATTCGGGCTCAATAATATCAACCTTAATAGTTAATTTATTTGAGATTTGATTAATTATTTCTTGAAATTCTTTAATTGGGGCAAATATAATTACTTTTTGTTTTCCATCGGGATCATCTGTGATTTTAAAATCCCAATAAAATTGAGAAAAATCCTCGGGAATGTCTTGTTTAATTATTTCTGATAATTTGTCTTTGAAATTATTATCAATAATTAGAGGTGGGTCAATTATTTTTTCATAAAGATAACTAATGGAATCGGCTAAAAGCAATAAAATATTTTGACCACTTAGATATTCCAGTTCTGCTTCTATTTTTTCTATTTCAATAGAGTCAACTTCTTTTTCTAAAACTGGAGACAAATTTTTGTCAATGTTATAAACTTTAAAACCAAACCGGTGCCAATAAATTATTTTTTTTGTATTATTCATAACAATTTAATAATATCAAATTATTGATCATTCCAGTTGGAAATGGCAATTGTTGATCCTCGATTAAGGATAATATTTAACTCCAATGATGACATTTCACCACTAGTTCCTAAATTAAAATTCCAACTGGTACCAACTTGGGAATTAATAGTGACATCACATAGTCCTAATGTGGTGGTAATAGTGGAAGGAAGAGTGTTATTTTCATTAATGGTTATAAGTGATTCTTCAGCACAAGCATCTAATAGAGTTTGATTCTTTTTTATTTTTGTTTCACTGACCGTGGCTTGACCCTCAGAAATTGAGGTTAGAGTTATTGTGGTACCAATTAAAATCATTAAGGCTCCAAGAATAATAACAGTGATAATTGCAGCCATGCCTTTCACCTGGATCTGACCTCCACAGAATCGGTAACTGAACCAGAAGCATTAAATTCTTGTCGACCAGAATTATTTATATAATTTCCAGAAATAGTGTAATCAATATTTTGAGTTTTACTGTCACCGGAAGATAAATTAGTTACGGTAAAATTGGAAATATTAATTAAATTACTGTTGAGGATACAGGGGTTGGTGGTGGGGCAATTACCACCGCTACCAAACCCCATTCTAATATTGCCGTTATTTAGGTCAAAAATAGTTGGGTTTCGAGAACTATCCGATGAAACTAGGGTTAAACTGGAAGGAGTGGTAGATGAAATTGATTTAGCATTTCTAATTTCATGATTTATTTTTTGAGAAATAAAACGAAGACTGGAACCAATTTCTTGCTGAGACACCGATTTGGCTTTGAGAGACATCATATTAATGGAAATAGTCATAAAAGCAGTGGAGATAAGACTTAAAATAGCGACATAAATAATTATTTCGATTAGAGTCATTCCTTTTTTCATATTATTTTTGCCAATAGGCAAATCCAAATGGTTTAACTGTGGCTTGACCTAAATTTACTTCCAGGGCAGCTCCCCCGTCGGAATTAGTCCAAGTAAAAGCTGATGTTGAAGTCATAACCAACCTTTTGGCAAAAAGATCGGAATTTGTATCAGAAATTATTTCCATTAATTGTTCGTGATTAATTGGATCCATTTGAATTTCTACCCATTTTTTAGGAGAGCCTATGGCAGGCGTGGCAGTAAAATCTGTCTGTTTGGTTGGGGTTCCAGAACCATTGGCGGTATACCAACTAATACCAGTTACAGTACCTGAATCCATGTAAGTAACAACGTAGCGAGTGGTGGCACCATTTATAAGCCAACCAGTGGCAACAAGCTTGGTACCGGCCAATGGCGTGCCGGAAGTAATGTCAACATTGGCACGATTGGTCCAACTTGAGCCACTCCAATAGCCAATTTGTAAATCGGAGCCAGCATTACCAACTGAAGCAAAGACCATTTCATTACTGTTGGGATTGGCGGTTAAATCTAAATTGGTGGCATCATCGGTAAAAGTTGGTGGGGTGGTAACCGAACCCCAAGTACAAGTGGCAGAATTGCCGGTACAACGACGATAGCGAACACCATTGGTGCCATTTTTACCAACGCTATTGGACCAAACAAGCATTAAATCCCCTGATATTGATTCGTAGGCCAGATCAAAATCATCAACATCTTGAGATGTTGAAACAACTTCTAATGAAGACTCTGTGACAGATGACGGTTCGTTTTGAAAAATGGTTCCATTCCAAATGGAGGCTGATAAATCAGAATTAGAATCTGCCCAAGTAGTGGTAATTAAATTATTTTTGGGATTACTGGCCATTTTTACCCATTGAACCACACCGGAAGTTCGAAGTGGATTAAAAGCAGTAGCGCTGTCCCAGCTAGAACTGCCGCAACTACTGGCTCCTAATTTTTTTCTAAAATTTAGTTCATTAGTAGTGGCAGTGTTGGTAGAGTAAAGAACAACAGCATTACCAGTGGTGTTTTCGTAGGCAATGTCGAAACGACGAGTGGTGGCAGTGCCACCAACAGTAGCCGACCAGTCTTGAGTCCAAGTGGTGCCATTGAAGCAATAAATATAAAGAACTCCACTGCTGGTGACGGTGCCGGCAATGGCTTCGATTTTTTGAGGTGAAGTTCTAATGACAAAGTTTCGAGGACTGCCAACTAAATTGGGTAAAGTTGCTTCAGTACTAAAAGCATTACTGTTAGTATTGTAAGTGCGCCAAGGTGGTTTAGTGGTACCATCGCTGTAAACTATTAAGCCATTATAATCTACACCAATATTTTTACGCCAATTAGTTAAAATTGTTTCTAAAGAAAATTGTTTAGGGTTACCAACACTATAATTCCAACTTATGAGAGATTTAATTAACCAAGTATCTGGATCAGTGGTTCCGCCTGAAGTGATTAAAGTGCCACTAGCATCACGATTGGCAGCAGTAATAGAAATTTGACGAGTGAATTTATCAGTAATATCGCTAGTACCACTAAAATCCCAAAGATTGCTACTAATGCCGATACCCTTATTACCGGCTGATAATAAATTAAAATCACGATTTCGAATAGAACGAACAGCTTCAAGACCTTCCTCAGCTAACCGATTGGCTTCAACAATTTCATTTGATTGTCGATTCTGATTTAAAACTGGAATAAAACCAGTTAAACCACCGGCTATAATTATGGAAAAAATGGCAATAGCGATGATAATTTCAATTAAGGAAAAACCTCCCTGCTGGCAGGCAAGGCCGGATTTATTAATTAACACTGATACCTCCGGCTGAATTAATAATTAAATTAAAAGTTTTGTTGTTGCCACTTAAATTAATACTTTGGGCACTGTTGGGTTCACCTCGGAATGGACTAAAAGTGATATTGGATAATCCACTAATATTAATATTGGCGGGTAAATTATAATCATCTTTAATTGTAGGTGAGGCACAACTGCCACCAAACATACGAATGGTTTGCCCAGTTAAACAAACCCCCCAAGTTAAGCCATTTTTTTTAGATATCGAATAAGACTGGGCTTTGCGAATAGAACTTATCAATATATTTTTGGCACTGTCTAAATTATTTTGTAAATACCACCTGGAATTAAAAACAGTAGCCGTAACCATGATGATCATTAATAAACCGATGACTAAAATTAATTCGATTAATGAAAAACCGTATTTGTTAACCAAGAGAACCAGTTAATTGATAAATAGGACTAATAATGGCTAATGCAACAAAAGCTACAACTAGGCCAATAATTAGTAAAAGAGCGGGTTCTAAAATAGTAGTCAAGTTGGCGGCAGTTTCTTCAATATCATCCTCATAAAATTGACTGATGTAATCTAAGGACTGATCAATAGATCCGGTTTTTTCACCAACTGCGACCATATCAGAAACGAGTGGAGGGAATAAAAGTCGGCAAGGAGGTTTATTTAAGAATTCACTGATACTACTCCCCTTTTCTAAATTATCAGAAAGATCATTAATGGTTTTTTTGTAGGCAAAATTGGATTGTGATGGTCCACAAATTTTTAGACTTTCAAAAATAGGAAGACCGCTTTTAATTAAGGTGGCTAGATTTCTGGCAAAAGTTGAAACTTCTTTTTCAACTAAAAGCCGTCCAATAAAAGGCAAGCGTAAAATTTGACGATCTTTCCAAAGCCGGACGACGGGAATTTTAAAAAAAAGATAAAAAATAAAAATAAGGGCAAAGATTGAACCAAAAAACAAAATTCCATAATTTTTCATGAAACTGGCTAAAGACATAAGAATGACCGTAGTCAATGGTAACTTGGTATCAAAGGCGGCAAAAAAATCAACTAATTTTGGAAGGATAAAAAGAGAAATGAAAGTAATTAAGGATACAGTGGCGATTAATATTAAAGTTGGATACATTAAAGCTCCTTTTATTTTTTTTTGGAGGGCATAATTTTTATTTAGCTGATCGGCTAAATAAGCTAAACTACTATCAAGATGTCCTGTTGATTCGCCAACTTTAACAATCCCAACATATAATTGGTCAAAATTATTAGGATAAAAAGTTAGAGCATTGGCAAATGACGAGCCATTATCAATTTTATTTTTTATTTGAGTCAAAACTTTTTTGACTTCAGTTGAGCTTGATTGATTTGATAAACTGCCCAAAGCCTCGGATAAAGAAATTCCAGCTTTAATCATGACCGCTAAATGTTTAGTTAAGGTAATTTTTTCAATTTGTTTGATGGCCATAATTAGATTTTGGTAGCTCTGAGAATTTCCTCAATAGTAGTAACTCCTGATAAAACTTTTTTGATACCATCGGAAAGCATATTTTGCATACCAGATTTAATAGCTAAATCATTAATAACTTCGGCTGATTGTTTAGAAATTATGGCTTCTCTGAGGTTTTGATCAAGAACCATGACTTCAAAAATACCGATTCTTCCGATATAGCCAGTTTGATGACAAACGTTACAACCTTTACCATAATAAATACGAAGAGTGTCTTTATCCCCTAATAATTGAGTAATTGTTTTTGAATCTAAGCTTAAATCAGATAATTCTTTTTTGGAAACTTCTTTTGATATTCGACATTTTTGACAAATTTGGCGAACCAATCTTTGGGCAATAATACAATTTACTGAAGAAGCGATAATAAACGGTTCAATTCCCATCTCCATTAATCTGGGAATGGTAGTGGCAGCATCATTGGTATGTAAAGTTGATAAAACTAAATGACCAGTTAAGGCAGCTTGCGAGGCAATTTGGGCAGTTTCTTGGTCACGAATTTCGCCGACTAAAATAATATTTGGATCTTGGCGAACAATAGATCTTAGTCCGGAGGCAAAAGTTAAATTAGTAAGAGGGTTAACTTGAATTTGATTAATCCCCTCAATTTCATATTCGACCGGATCTTCAATGGTCATAATATTAACTTCTCGAGTGTTAATTAATTTTAAAATGGCATAAAGAGTAGTGGTTTTACCCGACCCAGTAGGACCAGTTGAAAGAATCATTCCAAATGGTTTTTTATGAGCAGACACAATTTTATTGAGATCTTCTTCATTTAAGCCTAAAGTGATAAGAGAAAATTGCCTAGACGATGAAGATAATAATCTTAAAACAGCTTTTTCACCATTAATAATAGGAGTAATAGAAACACGAACATCGATTTTGTCGTTGCCAATTTTGAATTGAAATTTACCATCTTGAGCTGATTGTTGCTCGTCGATTTTAAGTTTCGACATGACTTTAATTCGGGAAATTAGTTGTAAATGAATTTTTAAGGGGATAATGGCAACATCATGAAGAACACTATCGATGCGAAAACGAATAGTGGAATGGTTTTCTCCTGGCTCAATATGAATGTCAGAAGCATGATTTTTTTCAGAATATTCTAAGATAAGATTGGTTAAAGAAATTATTGGAGTATCGATGGAGCTACTATTTTCAGAGGCTAAAATTAATTTTTCAATTTCTGTTTTAAAATTAGTGCCTAATTTTGATTCTCGATTTTCCCAAAATTTTTTGATATTTCTTGGAGTGGTAAAATAAATTTTGGGGGTTAAACCGGTTTTTTTAGCAACAAAATCTAGAGCAGTTTTATTTGAGGGGTTAGAAGTGGCTAAAGATAAACCTTGTTTGTCTTTTTTGAAAGCAATAATACTCTGTTTTTTGGAAAAAATTTCACTAAGAGTGTTTAAACAATCTTCGCTTATTTCCTGTTCTTCTAAATTAACGTAAGGTAGAGAATACATGTCGGATATGGTTTTTCCGATTTGTTCATCGGTGACCAGATCCATTTCATACAAAAGTTCCCCTAAATTTTTACCCTGATTTTCGGCCATTTCGAAAGCTAATTTTAATTTATCTTGATCAATGACGGCTAACTCAAAAAAATGATCGTATAAATTTTTATTATTGACTATCATTTTGAGAAATTAATTTTTTTATTTTTTCTATTAACATGTCAAGCGGGGTGTCACTTTTAACAACAAAGTCATTGGCTCCTAATTTCATGGCTCGATTAAGATCTTCTGATTGACCTAAATTTGAAGCGACTAGAATGGGAATATTTTTATATTCTTCTTTTGATCTAATCTCGGCCAAAACTCCGAATCCATCTATTTTGGGAATAATTAAATCTAAAATAATTAAATCAATTTTTTCTGATTTAATTTTTTCTAAAGCTTCAACACCATCAGTCACTATAATTACTTCAAAACCAACTTTTTGTAATTTTATCCGATAAGCATTCGCTAAAAAAATATCATCTTCAACTACAAGTATTTTGGTCATCTTTTTTTATTAAACTATTAATTTCTTTTATGATGTCTTCAAGTCTATAATTAGCTTTTAATAAATATTTTTCGACACCTAAAGTAAGCATGGAATTAACCTTGTTGGTACTAGCAGAATTACTGACAACAATTATGGGGATATTTGCCCATTTTGGATTATTTTTTAATTCGGTTACAAACTCTAAACCGTTAGTATCCTTAAGATAATAATCTAGCCAAATTGCATCCGGTATTTTTTTCTCATTGATTAAAAATTCAAAAGCCTTTTTGGCACTATCGGCTAAAAGAGATTGAATTTTTTCTTTTTCTAATTTTTTACCGATTGCTGCAAGCAATAATGGTTCGTCTTCGACTACAAGTAGTTTCATCTTTTAATTAATTATTAATTGACACTTCTCCTTTTTGGGGTTCGACACCTTTTAAAGGAAGACTAAACCAAAAAGTAGTGCCTTTGTTTTCTTCACTTTGAAACCAAATTTTCCCACCCGAAGATTCGACGATAGATTTGATTAAATATAAACCAAGTCCAGTTCCCTCAGTTTCTATTTTTAAAATATTTTCTCCTCGATAAAATTTGGTAAATACTTTGGTTTGATCTTTTTTGGGAATCCCGTAACCATTGTCAGTAATTTGGTTAACAACATTTTCTTTATCTGAAGATACAAAAACTTGAATTTCTCCTTTTTGACGGGAATATTTAATGGCATTGCTAATTAGATTTTTGTAAACTTCAAAAATTAGTTTTGGGTCACAATTTATTTTTTTCAAATTTGGATTAATATTAATAATTATTTTTTGTTCTTTTTCTTTTAATTTTGGTTCAAATTCGTGAATAACAGCAGATATCATTTCTTTTAAGTCAGTGGGTTTGGGTTCGATAATAATTCTTCCGGATTCGATTCGGGAAATATTTAATAAGGTATTTACTAGTTCAACCATTCTCTTATTTGAAAGGCTGATATTGTCAACAAACTCGGTTTGTTCAGAATTTAATTTACCAGCATCCCCTGCTAAAAGCATTTCGGAATACCATTTTATGGCTGAAAGTGGAGTTCTTAATTGATGTGAGGCTAATGAAATAAATTCGTTCTTCATTTTATCGATTTCGATTTCATGAGTAATATCTCTAAAGACATCAATAGCTCCACTAAATTTGCCATTTAATTTAATTGGGGAAGCAGTAATGGCGACTGGAAATTTTGATTTATCTTTACGAACATAATAGACCGGATTGATAATAGAACTAGAAATAGTTTTTCCTGATCTGACAGCTAAATTTAAGGCTCTTTTTTTCTTGATAATGGTTTTATTAGTGCCGTCTTTAACGGTGATATTATCATAAACATCTTTGCCAACTAACTCTTTTGAAGTCCAGCCGAGTAATTTTTCGGCGATATGGTTGGCATAAGTAATTTTAAAATTTTGGTTGATGGCCAATACACCATCACCTATGCTTGAGAGTAAAATTTCTGTTCTTTCTTTTTCCTCTTTAATGTCATTAGTCTTTTGAATTAATAATTTTTCGTGTTCTTTTCTAATGGAAATATCTCGAATAATACCAAATGCAGAAACTTCGTCCTTTATTTTGAGTAAAGTAACGGAAAGTTCAATTGGAATAATTTTGCCGGCCTTATTGATAGTTTCTAATTCTAAAATTTTACCGAAAATTGAACTTTGTCCGGTTCGACTAAAATTTTTAAGATTAGCAGAATGGTCAACATCATATTTTTTAGGTGGAATAATAAGATGATGAAGTGATTTTCCTAAAACTTCTTTTTTGCCATAACCATAAGTTTTTTCAGCGGCTTTATTCCATAAAGTAACATTGCCATCTTGGTTCATCATAATAACTGGGTCAATTGCAGCATCGACAGCAAGACGGAATCTTTCTTCACTTTCTTTAAGGGCGTTGGTTTGATTAATTTGTTGAGAAATTAAAAAGAAAATAATGGTATAAAAAATAAAAATAAAAATGGTGAAAATTATTGGAAAAATAATTTGACGATTAACTTGAGATTGAATATATTGATAATCAATATCAAAACCAATCACGGCCAATAACTCGCCAGTGGAAAAATCTTTTATAGGAATAAAAGCAGAAACAAATTTACCCCACTCGTCTTGATATGGTTGACTAATAATTGATTGTTGGTCTTGAAAAACTTTTTGAAGTTCTGGGGGTGAATCTTTATAAATATCGCCTGGTTTTGAATAACCAGGATCATCGGAAGAAATAGAGCTAGCAGAAAATAAAAATTGATTGTCTTTTTTAAAAACAAGATAAGACCAACGAATACCTTGGGTATTGAGAAAAGTTTGAACTTTTTGAAGTTGCTGATTAATGCGAATATTGTCTGGATTATTGTCATCCAGTGAAGAAGCTGTAAGGTTTTTGACCCTATCAGGATTAATGGCTGCTGATACCGATTCAGAAAAATAAAGAAGGTTGGTGATAATATTTTTTTTAGTATTTTGGGCAATAATTAAAGTAATGATGGTACCAAAAAAAAATATGGCAAAGCCAAAAATTAAAAAAACATTAAATTTAAAAAAAGAAGATTTTTTGATCACCTACGTGAGTTTACGGTGAAATTATTAGAAAATAATTAAATTTATATTAAAAGAAAAACAAAAGCCCTCCTTTTTTACGAGGAGGGCTTTTGCGAGTAACATTTCTGAACTCTGGCCTTACAACTTTCACCGTAAGGTTAATTAATGGTAAGATTAATTACAATAGTTGTCAATAGGGCAAATTAGGTTAGAATCGTTTTTTAATATTATTTGCCATCTTTTTTACTTTCTTTTGATTTTTTTTATCAGACATAGCAACTGCTCCGACAACTGTGACACCAACTCCAACAATGGCTCCAGCTGCGACAGCTAATGGGTTAAGTTTGCTTTTTTTTCTAGCTTGTTTTTTTGAATTAGATTTTTTCATATTTCCTTTTTTAAATTATTAATTTTGATGTTTTGGACCGCTTAAATCTCCGTTTTGATTATAACCAGAACTTTCCCAATATCCTTTATAATTTGGATCATTGGAAACTTCTATTTTAGTGATCCATTTTACCCATTTGTACCCCCATTTATTTTCGGCTACTACTTGAAAAGGAAAACCTCTTTCGGAGGGAAGATTTACACCATTCATTTTGGAAGCTAAAATAATATTTTTATTGATGATGTAATCTAAAGGAAGAGAAGAAGAATAACCATCAACGGCATAAAAAATAACAGTGTTACTCCCCGATTTTATCCCCGCTTCGGTTAATAAATCTTTTATTAAAACTCCCTGCCATAAAATTTTGGCTGACCAGCCTTCGATACATTTAAGAGTGACCACTTTAGTATATTGGTTATGACTTAAAACTTGATCATAATTTAAAGATAGTTTTTTATTGACTAATCCATCGATATTTAAAACATAATTTTTAATATCGGTATATTGTGGGCCCTTAATTGAATTTTCTCGAAAATCAGAAATGGATGATAAATTTTCACCCTGATATTCTTTAATTTCTACACTTTTTAATTTTTTAATATTTTCTGATGGATGAAAAAGAAATTTGTTAATTAAAAAATTTAGTGTAAAAAAAATCCCAACAGTGATTAAAATTAAAAATCCTATTCTGGTAAGATTTTTTTTTAAAATTTTATTTTTTTTAGCCACACACCTTTCTGTTTTCATATTTACATTCCAAGCATTACATCATATTTGGCATAAACTTCTTTCATTAATTCTGGCACTTTTGGATTGGTCCAGTCGTGCATCCACTCTGAAGTAATTGTTTCCCAAGTGATAGGAATTACACCGGCTTGTAACATACGCTTAATACCAAATTTATGAGCATCGTGAGTTGAATCCCCGGCGGCATCCATTAGACCATAAACATCCATTCCTTCACGCAAACCATGGAGTGTAGTGAAAGCAAAACACATACTAGTCCATAAACCGGAAATAATTAATTTGTTGTGTCCAGTGGCTTTGATGGCAGTTAAAACTGCTTCTTCTTCCAAAGCATCAAAACTGGGCATTTTACGGGCAATAACTTTAATTTTGGGAAAAAGATCAGTGATTTCTTTGATAAATTCACCGTTTCCTTCGGGATGAATTGAAGTTAGAACTGTTGGCACATTTAGAATGCTGGCAGCTTTGGCGGTGGCTACAGCACAATTTTTGATGAGGGTTCGATCTCCTGAACCAACGCCTTTAAACATTGAAGGTTGATAATCAACTAATAAAAGGACACTGTTGCTTGGGGTTAAAAGATCTAAATTGTGTTTGTTCATAATATTAAATAAATATTGTTAAAAATAATTATTTATTTATTTCGGATTTGATGAGCATTAAAAGTTCAGCGATAGTGGCTTCTTTTTTTTCAGCTAATTTTGTAAAAAATAGTTGACACTCTGGGCAGTCAGTGGAATCGGTTAAATATTTGTTCTTGATTCTCCAAAGACTTTTGTTTTCCTCAACCATTTGGGCCATGAGATTGTAAATATGATTTTGCAACATACTGTTTTTCCTTATATTAAAAAATAATTAGTTAATTTTTTTTTGGTATTTTTTAACTGATTAGTTGTATATTAATTTTTTAAAAAATTTATTAAATGATAGTTTTAAATTTTAATAATTTTTTAATTAATATTTTATAGATTTAAGATGTTTAATTAGAGATTATTTGTAATGTAGTTATGATTAAATTTAAAAATAGATCTGATGCGGCCAAACAATTAACTAAACTTTTGATTAAATTTAAGGATACTAACGCTGTGGTTTTAGGAATACCCCGCGGAGGAGCTATCACTGCCAATATTGTAGCCAAAGAGCTTTCATTGCCTTTTGGTATTGTAATTGTCCGAAAGATTGGTCATCCTGATAATTCAGAGTATGGTATCGCGGCAATTTCTGAATCGGGAATGTTGGTAAAAAACAAAAAAGAAACTGAAAATGTTGATAAAATATGGTTCGCTGAGGAGGCGGAGAAACAACTTTTAGAAACAAAAAGAAGACGAATTAAATATGGAGGTAAACGGCCACAAATTAGATTAGAAGGAAAAACGGTGATTTTGGTTGACGATGGATTGGCTACTGGTTTAACAATGGCAGCGGCAATAAAAGAAGTGAAACTGGTAAAACCGAAAAAAATTGTAATAGCAGTGCCTGTTTCGCCAAAAGATACAGCGAATACACTCAAGAAAGAAGTGGATGAGTTTATTACTTGCTCAATACCAAAACTTTTTGAAGGGGCAGTGGGAGCTTATTATGATGATTTTCCTCAAATAGAAGATAAAGAAGTAATTGAAATAATGGGTAAAAATAGGCCAGTTATTTTTTGTATGCCAGATTTTAAAGATTTAGGTCAGGAAATTTTCAAATTTTCAAATTTTGAGCAAGGTAGTTATAAATTAGTTCATTTTGCTAATCAAGAATTTCAAATTGTAATTTATTCAAAAGTTAAAAATTTACCTGTCGTTTTCATTGGAACAACTGCTCCACCTCATGATCAAATGTGGGAGTTTTTTTTGACTTGTCATACTTTAAGAAAAGAGGGAGCTAAAAAGATTTTGGCAATTGTCCCCTATTTGGCCTATATGCGACATGATCAAAATAATCCAAAAGAAGATTTGGCAGCAAGTTTGATGGCTAAATTTTTTGAAGATTCTGGAATAACAGAGCTTGTTACAATAGACATTCACAGTGATAATGCTTCTAGTTTTTTTAAAATTCCAATTAACTCTCTTTCACCGATAAACTTATTTGCTCAAAAAATTAAAGAATTAAACTTTGAAGCAGATTTTGTAGTGTCTCCTGATAATGGAGCTATTAAACGAGCGACAGTATTAGAACGAGAATTAAATATCAAAAGTAAATTAGTGGTTTTTGCCAAACAAAGGCATTGTGGTTCTAATCCAGTTTCAGTGCTTTGTGAGGGGGAAATAATTGGAAAAAAAGCAGTTGTAGTTGATGATATTTTGGATACGGGTCAAACTCTAATTAATTGTGTTAAGAAACTTCATGAAAATGGGATAAAGGAGATTTTAGTGGTAGTAACCCATGGTATTTTTTCTGGAAAAAAATGGCAACAACTTTTTGATTACGGAGTGACTAAAATTATTACAACCGATTCAATACCTTCGGTGAAACAAAAAGCTTCGGATAAAATAATTATTATTCCAATATCTTCACTGTTGATAGGAATGTGGAAATAAATGATAGATTTTAAAATTGAACCGGTTGAAATTAAGTTAAGATCGGTAAAATTAAATGGAACTTTTTTTCGATTTTTTGGTTCAAAAAAATTGGTAATTTTTGCTCATGGAAGTGGTAGTAGTCGTTTAAGTCCAAGAAATATTCTGGTAGCTAAATATCTTTTGACTCGAAAAATTTCTTCATTTCTATTTGATTTATTAACCGAGGAAGAAGATAAATTTTATAAAAATAGGTTTGAAATTGATCTAATCACAAATCGATTAATAGAAGTAACACGATGGTTGAGAAATCAGAAAAATATGAAAAAAATGGAGTTTAGTTATTTTGGCTCCAGTACTGGAGCGGCGGCGGCGTTAAAGGCAAGTTTAAAATTACAAAAAGAAATAAAAGCAATAGTTTCTCGGGGAGGACGGCCAGATTTGGTTATTTCTGATCTATTAAAAGTTACGACCCCAACATTACTGATAATTGGTGAATTAGATGGTGAGGTGGTGAAATTAAATCAAAGGGCTTATAAATCTTTGAGTGGAATAAAAAAAATGGAAATTATTTCTGATGCGACCCACCTTTTTGAAGAACCGGGAAAAATAGAAGAAGTGTCAAAAATGGCGGCTGATTGGTTTATTAAATATTAAAATTTTTTTAGGGTAATATCAGAAAAATCACGAAGTTTTTTCCATTTTTTATGGAGATTTTTTGGATTTTCTCCTTCAATAAATTTAGGATATTGAGAGTGAACATTTTCTACTCGACGGGCATATTTTATGGGGCACCAATAACGTTCGGTTCGTCCACTAATTTCAGCACTGTATCGAATAAGATTGTTAATATAAGAGCAATAATAACAGTTTATTTTTTCCCATCTATTAAGACAAGCAAGTAATTGACGATCGTAAATAAAATATTCTTTGGAATCAACTAAAGGAATGCCATAAAGACGAAAACAAATTTGATGATAAATTTCTAGGCCAATATTCCAAATAATAGCTGGAACTACCATGCCATAAATAAAAGGAGCACTAAGAATATAACGCCAACTAATAGGTATAACTATTTGTTTACCATGACGCTGCCAAAGTTTAAGATAATCACGACGAATATTAAGTTTTTTTAGGAGTTTGCGTTTAATTATCAAACTCTTAACTGCCTCATCAAAAGCTTTTTTGGTTTCTACACTTAATTTTTCTAAAACAGAAATATCAATATGGTTAGCAGAAACTCTTTTTTGTATTTTTTTCAACTGGCGATTAAGGTGCTTTAGCATAAAAATTTTATTAAAGATATTTATTTTTTTTGATTTCTTTTTGAGAGTTTTATTTTTTCCTTATTCTGTGCTTTTTTTAAATCTCCTATTTTATCAAAAAAAACATGTTCTCCTAATAATCTACAAGTTGGAATATCGCCAGAAACTATTCCCCCTCCACAAATAACATCATTTTCTTTAATAAAACAAAAACGTTCTGTAGTGGAAATGGTATAAATAAATTTTTTTTCTCCAGTTTCGTCTTGAGTTTCGGTTTTGTTATTAATTGATTCACATGAGTGTTTAGTGCAAAAACATCTTAACATTTCCATTTTTATTTTTTATAGCCAAATAACATGATTTTATTAACTGATAATAATTTATTATCTACACAAGGAATAACAGAAAAATTCTTTTAAAGCAAATTATTTAAGGTTTTGATCTAGATTGATTGTTTTGTTTTTGATTTTCTTGATTGTTTGCACCGTCAGAATTATTAGGGATTTTATTAGTATTAAATTGCTCTTGATCGTTTTGTCTATCAGAATTATTAATGTTTTTATCTTTGTTATTATTTTGTTCTTGTTCTTGAGATTTTTTGAGTTCTTTAATTGTTTCATCTATTTTTTCCTTTGTTTTACTTAGTTGACTAGGAATATCTGAACTAGAGGAAATAGTTGCTGGAGATGATTGAGTTGGTTTAATGGTGATAACTCCAGTGGGAGTATTATTGATGGTAGGTTTGATAGTTGCAATAGCTGACGTAATGGTGACAGCTCTAGTGGTATTAGTGTTATTAATTGTATTTTGGGAAGTGGAGGCAATTTGGTTGGTCTGAAAAGTTTGTTCTTTTTGTTCGATTTCTTGTGAAATATTTTCTAGAGTACTAATTAATTTTTGAGTTTGGTTTTTTTTCTCTTCGACATCTTTAATTTCTTTGACACTATTTTCAGATGCCACTAATTGATCATTAAAATTATTTAAACTCTCACTAGCATGACTGGTATCCAAAACTTTTTGAACTTCGTCGAAACGTTTTTTTGTATATTTTGTTTGTAATGAACTTTTTAAGTTTGAAGAAGGAGTGGCGCCAAGAATCACCTGTTCTAATCCTGTTTTAATTTTGTAAGTAGAATCACCCGGTACAGCATTCCAAGAAACAAGTATTAATGTAGTTGGAGCAGCTAATAGGGTTACTGACCACCAAAACACTTTTTCTAAAAAAAACTTGAACATTAATTTAATGAATATCACGATGGGTCATTTAATGTGAACGTTTACGTTTAATTATCTTGGGACTATTTTTTTCTAATTTGCCTCTGTAGAGATTAAAAATAACAACACCAATAAAAACAATTAGCCTTATATAAGATGGTAAAGGTAAAACAAAAATAATAAGTAACATTACTATGCCAGTTAGAGTGTGTGTTAATAAATTTTTCCAATCAGAAATATAATTATGTATTCCTTTTAGTGTTTTTTTCATGGTTTGTTAATTTTTTAAATTACTATAGATAATACATTAAAATTCTCCCTTTTACTGCTAGTTAAAAATCTAATTTGGGTTTTTATTTTTTTAATAGATTCTTTTTTAAGAACCAATTAATGAGAAATAAAATTCCAATAAGAAAGGCTGGACCAGAGATTGTTAGTGACCAAATCAACATAAACCATTCAAAATGAGAACTCGTGGCTAATAAAAGAATGTAAAGTAATCCGGTTAGAATAAAAACGATTCCACCGACTATTTCATGTTTCCATGAAATTATTAAAAAAATTAATAAAATTAATGCGGGAAGGTTGTGCATAAATAAACCGATGATTATTTGCCAGATAGTTAGTCCCGGCTGGAGAGTATCTAATGAAAACATCATTAAAAAAAGGATAAAGATTATCCCTAAAATTCTGGGGGTCCAATAAATTAATTTATTAATCCTCTTGGCCATGTTTTTATAATAACAAATAAATATTAGATTAAAATAAAAGTTAATTTTTAAATATTTTACTTATTTCAACAATTAAAGTGGCAAAAATGCCAACACTGAAAACAATAAGCCAATGGAATAAGTTAAGAGGTACAGTGCCTAATATTTGGTTTAAAAATGGCACATAAATAGCAGCAAAAATTAGAATAAAACCGTATAAAACTGAAAAGAATAAAACCTTATTTTCAAAAAAATTTTCGGTTTTAATAATTGGTTTTTTAAGATTTTTAAAAGAAAAAATGTAGATAAGACTAACAGTGGCGGCAATAGCAAAAACTAATGTTCGTCCTAGAGTTAAATTATCTAATGAGATGGCAAAATAATTAAAAATAAAAAGAGATAAACCACCGATCAAAAAACTGACTCCAAAAATTAATAATTTCATTTTTGATGGTAAAATTTTTTCATTTCTAATTGTTTTTGGAAGTTGTTTCATTAGATCAATTTCTTTTGGCTCAAAACCAAGAGCAATATCGGGAGGTCCATCGCAAATTAAATGGATCCATAGAATTTGAACTATTGTTAAAGGGATTGGAAGATTTAACAGAGTGGTGCCAAAAATTAAAAATATTTCGACAAAAGAATTGGAAAGAACATAAACTACCACTTTTTTAATATTGGAAAAAATTCTCCTACCTTCTTCGATGGCTGACACAATGGTATCAAAATTGCCATCTAATAAAATTAAATCACCCGCTTCTTTAGCAACTTCTGTGCCTGTCCCAATGACGACTCCAATGTTGGCTTTTTTTAAGGCAGGAGCATCATTGACTCCATCTCCAGTCATGGCCACAATCTCGCCTTTTCTTTGTAAAATTTCAACAATACGTAATTTTTGTTGGGGAGTAATACGAGAAAAAATAACAATTTGATTTATTTTTTCTGAAAGATCGGAGTCTGACATGGATTCGATTTCAACCCCCTCAACCGAATTTTTGGAATTAACATCAAAACCGAGTTGTCTGGCAATTTCCTCGGCTGTTTTACGATAATCACCAGTAACAATTTTAATATTTATTCCGGCTGATAAGGCTTTTTCTATGGTTTCTTTGACTCCGGGTCGTAAAGGATCTTCGATGCCACACAAACCTAGCCATATAAATTTTTCAGTTTTTTTGAGATTACCAATTTCTTTATAAGCCATGCCTAAAACCTTTAGTCCTGAATTAGCTGAAGTTTCAATTTCTTTTAAAAATTTTTGTTTTTCATTTTTTGAAATATCGCAAAAAGACAAAACAATTTCAGCCGCTCCAATTATATAAGAAGTTTCCTTGCCTCCTGATTTGGTTATAGTTAATGAATATTTTTTGATACTATCAAATGGTTCTTCGTATATTTTGGGGGTAGATTCTAAAATTTTGTGCGGATTTAATAGACCATTTTTTTTGACAAAGTCCCATAGAGCAATTTCTAGACTATCTCTTTGTTCATTGGCTAAAATCATTGGTAATTGAGCTTTGATTTCATCTTCAAAAGAAGTTTTAACAACTTTCATTTTTCCTTCTGTCAAGGTACCAGTTTTGTCGGTGCAGATGACCGATGTTGATCCTAATGTTTCAATGGAAAGAAGTTTTTTGACTAGACCTTGTTTTTTTAAAATCTTTTTCATACCCATGGCTAATATTACTGTCACGGCAATTGGTAAACCCTCTGGAATAGCAGCAACGGATAAAATTAAAGATAAACGTAAAGCTTCCCATAAATTTAAATGATGAAACAATTCAGATAAAAATATCACGGAACAAACTACTATAATAATTTTGGCTAATTGATTAGAAAAAACTTCAAGTTTTTTCTGGAGAGGAGTTTTTTCATCTATGATTTCAGAGAGTGATTTTCCAATTTTACCCATTTCTGTTTGAATCCCAATTTTTTCTATCTTCATAATTCCTTTACCAGAAAGAACAGTGGTTCCCATGCGTAATAAACTAGGATTATTTTTATCATCAGATGAAATTTCAACAGCCTTACTTTCTCCGGTTAATATTGATTCATCAACCAATAAACTAATTCCATCTAGTAGAATTCCGTCGCCAGGAATTTTATCACCAGCATTTAAAGCGACAATATCTCCTGGTACTAATTCTTGAATATTGATCTCATGTCTTGAACCATTACGAATAACTAAGGCGGTGGGCTGTAAAATATTTCTCAATGAGATGAGAGTTTTTTGACTACTTAGCTCTTGATAATAGCCCATGAGAGCATTGATAAAAATGACAATGGCGACCAATGAGGCATCAAAAAATTCACCAAATAATAGGGAAATTATGGCTACAATAATAAGAATATAAACTAATGGGCTTTTAAATTGAGAAAAAAATATTAATGGTCGAGAAAAGCTATTTTTGATTGGGAGAATATTTTTTCCATATTTTTTTTGAAGTTCAGTAACTTCATTTTTTGAAAGTCCATGATAAATCATGGGGCCATTATAGCTTAAATAAAAAAAATATTTATTAAAAAAAAATTACAAAATTTAATTTTACGAATGTTTAGATTTATAGTCGTGTCGATTGGCTTGATTATTTCATTAATTTTGAGTTATATAAAATTTATTCAACCTGATAAAAAAAGGCACACAAAACGAATTAGATTTTTTGTTTACTTTTTATTTTTTTTAATTTTTTTTTCTAAGTATTTAATGGTTTTACCATTATCAATATCCCAGCGGTTAAGGTAAAAAATATAGATTATTTCTAAAAGCCCCGATGTGTTTATTGTCAGCAAAATGATAAACCAAATAAGCTGTTTTTTACTAGCCGACTTCCAAAGCGCTAACCCTTTCCAAAAGATGGACCAAACTAAAAAGGGAATATAAAATTGTGGTTGAGTTAAAAGGAAGCTAATATCATTCATATACTATTGTATCAAATGTAAAATTTATATTTGATCGCTGAGATAGAATAATTTCATCCTTCATCTGTAGCGTGTACGAGTGTTGACGGTGTAGATTCATTTGAAACATTAGCTGGGGGTATCGGTTGTGGCGAAATTCCTTTTGTAAAAGTATAGATTTCTTTAGTTGGATCATAATCGGTGATTATAGTATCCCCTGAAATAAACTGTTTTTGAATAAGCATGGTAGCAATTGGGTTTTCGATCGCTGATTGAATAAGTCTTCGTAATGGTCGAGCACCATACATAGGATCATAACCTTCTTTAGCTAACTGTTCTAATGCTTTAATTTCAACTCTCATTGCTATCTGGTGATCAGATAATAATTTGGCAGTTTTTTGAATTTGGAGTTTGGCTATTTCAAGCATGTGTTTTTGACCTAACGGGTCAAAAATAATCGTGTCGTCAAATCGATTTAACAGCTCAGGTTTAAAAAATTTAACAAGTTCATTTTCTACTAGGGATTTTAGTTGTTTTAATTCTTCTATTGAAATGTCAGTTTTATTTTTTAACTCCTGCTGAATAATACTGCTACCAATATTAGAAGTAACTATAATAATGGTGTTTTTAAAAGAAATTGTATTGCCTTTATTATCTGTAAGTCGACCATCTTCAAGGATTTGAAGTAAGATATTAAGAACATCAGGATGGGCTTTTTCGACTTCATCAAATAAAACAACAGAATAGGGTTTGGTCCTGACTGCCTCAGTAAGTTGACCTCCTTCCTCATAACCGACATATCCGGGAGGAGCCCCAATTAATTTGGCGACTTCATGCTTTTCCATATATTCACTCATGTCGAGTCTAACCATAGCTTCTTCATTACTAAAAAGAATTTCTGCCAATGTTTTAGCTAATTCTGTTTTACCAACACCAGTTGGTCCTAGAAATACAAATGATGCAATGGGACGACTAATGTTAGTAAGCCCAATTCTGCCGCGTCTGACAGATTCGGCAATGGCTTTGACCGCTAACTCCTGATTAATTAATCGTTTATGAATAAGATCTTCTAGATTTAGCAGTTTAGTACTTTCATCTTCATTAAGTTTAGTAATAGGAATATTAGTCCAATTACTAATAACTAGCTCAATATCCTGACGGTTAACTTCATTTGAAGTGCGAGTTTGAGATTCGACCGAAAGTTTAACATCGGAAGCAGCTTCGTCGAGAACATCAACAGCTTTATCAGGTAAAAACCGATCACCGATATATCTTTGGGAAAGTTTAACTGCCTGGATAATAGCATCTTCATTATAGGTAACATGATGAAAAGTTTCATATTTGGGTTTAAGAACATTGATCAGTTTAATAGCAAATTCGACGGTTGGTTCTTCGACTAAAATCGTCTGGAATCGACGTTCAAAAGCTTTGTCTTTTTCAATATAGCGGCGATATTCACTGATAGTTGAACTGCCAATAATTTGAAATTGACCTCGAGCAATATAAGGTTTGATAATATTTGAGGCGTCTAAAGAACCTTCAGTTTGGCCGGCACCAATTAGAGTGTGAATTTCATCAATAAAGATAATTATTTTTCCACTAGAAAGACTGACTTCTTTAATTATATTTTTAAGTCTTTGTTCAAACTCACCTCGATGGGCAGCTCCAGCTACTAAAGAAGCAATGTCAATCTGAATAATTCGTTTGCCGATCAGTTCCTGAGGAACTTTGCCTTCAACAATTCTCTGAGCTAAACCTTCAACCACGGCAGTTTTACCAACACCAGCATTGCCGATAACTACGGGATTGTTTTTAATTCTTCTAAGAAGGATGTGTATGGTTCGTTCGATTTCTTTTTCTCTTTCGGCGACTGGATCGAGTTTACCTTCTTCAGCCATTTTGGTGATGTCAGTGCCAAATTCTAAAAGAACTGATTTGTTACCAAAATTATACTTAGTAGAATTGGTTAATTTTTCCTGAACTTTTTCTTTTTCAATTCCTTGATTGGCTAAAACAGAAGAGGCATTAATATTAGCAGACATAAAAACCATTAAGATATCTTCCGGCATGACAAAATCTATTTTTCGATCTTTGGCTAAAACATAAGCTTGTTCTAAAATTCTTTTAGTGTCTTCGCTTAAATTTGGTTGGCCTTCATAAGTACCTAGTTGTTGGAGCGATTGAATTTCTCTGATAATATTTCCAGCTTTTAGGGAAAATTGCTCGATTAATTGAAAAATTTCATGATCGTATAATAGACCTACAAGTAACTGTTCCGGTTCAATAGTAGGTTGCTTAATGAGTTTGGTTTCCCTTTCGGCGGCTTTTAAAACTTGTAGTGATCTTTGGTCTAAATGAGTTAAAACAACCATAGCCTCCTTGGTTACCGGATTTGTAGATGGAGCATCAGTAATGCCTGATGACTGTGAGTTTGGTGATGTTTGAAAAAAATCTGTGTTAACCATGAATTATTATGTATAAAATTAATTATTATGTCAATTATTTACCCTTTTTTGCTTATCTCAACTTTCTGACTTAAGTGTTTATCAGATGATTTTTGAACACCCTTCTTAATTAGTGTTTCTTGATTTTCCTCTTTCTTAACCAATTCCACCAAAGCCAATTTAGCTGCAGTGCACTTGGCCTTGAGATAGGCAATGATTTCGGCTTGGGAGAAACCACCTATAAGAAAAAATGGAAGTATATCTGAAACTGAAGAAAGGCCTTCTTTAACTTTAATGGAGTCAGATGAAGATAAAAGAGTTATGGCTTGAGAAACTGTTTGGATATCATCTTCGATCCATGATTTTCGACTAGAATTTTGATCGGGAATATCACTTTCTTGGTAGTTTTCTAGCCAAAGAGCCTTAACAGCTTCATAATCATCAAAACTAACTGTTTGAATCTGGTTAACAGTTGGGAGATTGATGTCCGGTAACACTGATAAATCTATCGGGGTTTCCAACTCTTCATTTTTAGCATTGGAAGGTTTTCGGACAACGAAAGCAGCAGAAAGAATCGATTCGGCTAAAACGTTTCCTTTTGCAGTTTCCTGATTAAGCTCCTCTTGAAGTATAATGAATTTTTCTTCTTCTGTTGGATTAGAGCTGATTTTAGGATTGGCAATCTTTTTTAAAGATTCTTCAGTTTTTTGTAATTCAGAAGTGTCAGTTTGATTATGGTTTAAACGAGCGGTTTCAAATTTGACAATATCGCTCATATTAGGAATTGAGAAGTTGATTAATCGGTTGATTGGTTTAGATAAAATTTCAGGCTTGAGTTGAGTTTTAGTGGTGAATTGGTTAGAAAACTGAGATGTGTGCCGATAATTTTTATCACTTTGAGTAGTTTGTTGTCCGGTTTGATAATGGGACGTGTGGTCAATTTGGCTCTGGTTTGATGTTTTTTGGGAAATAGTGTCGAATGTTTGATTTTTTATATTTGTTTCTTCCCGAATGGTTTGGTATTTAGGTATTCCTCGAGCAAGACCTCCAGGATGTTGCCCAACCGGAGAAGGACTAATTGGTGGAGATTTTTTAAGAAAGGAAAAATCATTATTGGCAACACCATTCCTAATATTATTAATAAAGCCATTTATAGGATTAGTTCCAAATTCATGTTTAACTAAAAAGCCTAAAATAATTTGTAATAAAATAAATGGCATAAGAATAGCTACCCAAAGCATTAAAAGGGCAACAATGTATTGCATGAAGGTGTCATTATAATTAATACTGTTGGTAAAACTTAGAGTTTGACCAGGTCCACCAAGAAGAATGCTGATGGCGGTGGGATAAGTGGTTGCCGATGAATTAAAATTGAAAGGCAGGATTAGAAGATTGCTTTTCCAAATTATAATAACGGCAGCTAAAAAAAGAGCAAAAAGTGGACCATATAGTAGCCATCTTAAAAGTTCTTGAAGCCATACCTTACCAGTATTTTTTATGGGTTTATAAATGAGAAGAATTGGATAAAGCGGAGAAGATATTAAAAAAAACCAGAGAATAATTTTTCTAACGGTTAAAAGACTACCGATAACATAAAAAGTAATGGTGCTTAATTGAACTAAAAGAAGGGAAATAAAAGCAGATTCGTCATAATCAACACCTGTTCTTCTGTAGCCAATAAAATCTTGAGAAAAGGAGGTATTAATAATATCTTTACCAGTGACAATACCACCATTAGTACCAGCTGTCTGAAAGAAAAAGAGTTGAAAAATATCAGCCATTTGAAAGAAAAGATGGGCTAGGGCAAAAGAAAATGTCACTAATAGTAAGGCAACAATAAATTCTTTAATAAATACAACTACACTAATATTTTGACTACCTTTGATAATAATAAGAAAACCGGCTACTAAAACGGCTAGGATTGACATGGTATAAACAATGTTTCTGATTGCCTTCCAGCTGTTTGTTAAAGGACCATCAGAATAGTTCCATTTATAATTAGTAAATGTCCAATCCATAAAACTTTCGGCTCGGTTAGCCCCTCTACCTAAAAAAGTAACTGTAGAGTCTTTAGTCCAGCCACTGGAAGCAGTAGCAACAGCTTGTTGATCATCAGCAGCATAAATTGGTTGAAAATAAAATAAAGATATACCTATATAAAATAGTAGAAAAAAAAGTGTTTTAGTAAAAAAAAATGATAAAACTTGTTTCATATAATTAGCTCCCAAAACCAGGAATATTTAAAATATCAACAGCAATTAATTGAGTAATAAAAACAGAAAAAATGACTAGAATGAGCCCTGTAACAGAAGAAGTAAATATTTTTTTACCTTTTTGGATTTGTATATTATTACCTTGAGAAGAAGCGATAAGTATCATCCCATAAATCATACCAAGAAAGCTAACACCACCAATCATTCCTAGACCCACCTCAAAGTATTTTTGAACAAAACCGACTGGGGTGTTGGGAATACAACCCAAATCAGTGGCTATTTCGTTTACTAGGCAGTCCATTATTTATGGTAACACATTTTAATTGATGGTATTTAATACAATTTTAACTTTTATCCTGCTCTAGATTCTTGACTATTTTTTTAAAACTTAATTCTAATATTTTTCAAACCCATAAAAATCATAAATAAAAGAATAATAATAATTAAGTAAAACTGAAATTGTTTTGGGTCTGAAAGCATTTTCATTAAAGGTGTTTTTTGGTTAAAAATAAGGTGGAATATGACAGAAATTGGTAAAGTTAGCCAGAGCCAGGCACTTCTAGAAAGATTAATATGAAAAAGGGACAATAATTTTGTTAGAAGTGGTGATAATAGAAAAACGAGAAAATAAGCTGTGATGAAATCAAAGATGGCAAATGGACCGATTTTAAATTGTCGTAAAAATGTAAGATAGTTTATATTGTTATTATAAATGTATTTAAATAAAATAGATGATATTAAAAACAAAAAATAATCCTAATATTAGGAATGAACTGGTTTTATTTATTGTAATAATTTATGACACAATTTCCAGGGTCTAGCTTATGTTTTCGGTTATTTTTACTATTCTGTCGTCACTCCATCAAACTCTGGCGAATTCTCTTCGGCCTCAGCTTTGGTGGCGCGGATAACACCGTCTTTGTGATGAGCCGGACTATAAATAGTATAAAGTTTTAATGGTTCAGTAGTGGAAACATTAATAATATTATGCATAGCACCTGCAGGTACAATAACGGCATCGCCATCTTTAACAGAATATTCATTGCCATCGATGATGCATTTGCCCTGACCTAATTCAAAACGGAAAAATTGATCATTGTCGGAATGTGTTTCCATGCCGATTTCTTCGTTAGGATTAAGGCTCATTAAAACAAGTTGGCTGTGTTTGCCGGTATAGAGAACTTGGCGAAAATTAGTATTAGTTCGAGTAGCTGTTTCAATATTATTAGTAAATCCTTTCATGTTAGATTTTAATTAATGGTTAATTAATAAAATTTTAACAGAGAAGTATTAAATTATGATTAACAGATTGAAGTTGCAAAAAAAAGTTGTTAATTTGACAAATAATTACTCTTCTTGCCCAACTACACAGGTATTTGCCGTAAATGCTGCAAGATCAGCAGCAAGCGTATCAAAATCTGAAATAATAACATCTGCATTCAAATCAGTCCCGACTTTTGGTCCTGATATTGATTGTAAGTTTTTTGTGTTCAGTTGATCTCCAATGCCTAATGCCAAAATTTTTGCTCCACCTGTTTTAATTGCGTTTGCAATGACAACTGCGTCTGCAACTGCTACAGATTCATTAACGTGATCTCCAGATGTACCTGTTCTGTTTGGATTTCCATCAGAGGCAAAAATTATCAAATCGGAATTAGATCTGTTTGGAAATGTACTTTGTGCTTTTACTAATCCGTCTTGCCAATTTGTAGAACCACCCGTAGAACCACCTCCTGTAATTGAACTAATGGCATTGTTTACTTGACTGATATTATTGGTAAATGGCTGAACTACTTCAGCGGTAGTAGCAAATCTTATAACAGAAAATTGTGTTGAAGTTCCTGAAAGTGCTGTTGTGAAGGCGATCATTGCATTTTTCATTTGTGTAAGCTCTGAAGCATTAATACTACTTGAATTATCAATTACTAAAGCAATATCAAATCCACCTAATCCACAAACTTGCGAAGTAAAACTAAGGGTTGATAATTGAAGTGTCGGGTGGGAAGGAAAGTTTTGTGAATCTACTAGTAAGTATTGATCCGTGCTCTCAACACCCTCCGTGTTTAAAGAAAATTGATTTGACAGAATCAATCCACCACTTAATACAAATCCAAACGCTATAAGTATTAAAAGCACTAAAGTAATATACCCTTTTTTATTTTTACTCATACTGTAAGAAGTGTAAAATAAAAAGGGAATAAAGACAAGATTAATATTAGGCTAAATGTGCTCCAAATCTCTTTGTGAACGCGATATTTGAAACTTTTATATTTAATAATTGTTTAGTTAGAATAAATTATGACAATTTTATATGGATTTTAAGGCAATAAATTTTTCAAAAAATAAATTCCGATAATCATAAAAATTGTGGCAGTAATTTTTCGGATTATTTTTTCTACTTGAGCAACCTTAGAAAAAGTTGAAGCAATTTTATTAGCACTAAAAGCAATGATAAAAGAAAAAACTATGACTGGTAGTCCTGTTCCAAGTGCAAATAATGGTGGTAATAATAAACTTTCATTGGATTTTAGAACCATAGGAATTAAAACTCCAAAAAATAAAACTCCACTGTAGGGACAGAAAGCCAGAGCGAAAAGCATACCCAACAGAAGTGAACCAATGTATCCCTTTTTAGTCAACCATAATTTTAGATTTTTAATTTTTAGATTGGTATTTTTGAAATTGATTTTAATAATATCAATCATAATTAAGCCGATTAAAATTAAAACTGGACCAAGGATTTTATTCCCCCATCCCTGAAAAATTGAAGAGATTTTGAAAGATGAAAGACCAAAATAAATTAATGTAGCCAAAATAGTGTAACTCATCCCCCTGCCAATGGTGTAAAAAATTCCATTCAATAAAGTATTTTTAATAGTTTTAATATCTTTGGAAATATAGGCAATGGCGGTGATATTGGTGGTTAAAATACAAGGGCTAATAGAAGTCATAATCCCGATTAAAAATGCCGATAATAAGGGTATATTATAGTTATCGATTAAATAATTTAGCCATTCCATAATTTTAAAGAAGAGTTTTTAATTTGGCCTCAAAATAACTTTTTAATTGGGTTTCATTGGTGACTAATCGCCAAACAGTAGCATCTTCTTCGTGGTTATCTTTGCCATCTTTAATGGCATTAATAAAAAGAGCTGAACCGCTAACTTTATATTCTTGAGTCATTTTAAAATTTTCTGGCAAGTCAATGTTTACTTCTCTAAAAGTAATTTTGCCAGATTTGAATTCTTCTTGAAATTTTTCTTCAATAACTGTCTTGGTATATTTGCCAATATTAATACAAGAAAGACAGCGATTGGTGGTATGAAAAACAAAGACTTCAATTTTTTCAGAACCAGAAGGTAGAGAGGTATTTACTCCTTGAGTAGGAATGGGTTGTTGATTAACTGAGGCTATTTTTTCTTTTGAATTATATTGAATAAAATTAAAAAGATAACCAATCAACATAATACCAATGGTGGTAATACCAAAAAATATGGCTAGTAATTGCCACTTCATGGCTTTTTTAAGAATAAGAGCCTCGGGTAGAGATAGGGCAACAGTAGCTGTCATAAAAGCAAGAGCAGTTCCTATCGGCACACCTTTATTAATAAGGGCTTCAACAATTGGAATAACGGTAACTGAATTGGCATAGAGAGGAACGCCTAAAAAAGTGGCAATCGGGACAACCCACCACGCTTTAATATTCAAGTAAGTTTCAATTAATGTTTGCGGAATAAAACCATGAATAATGGCACCAATACCAACTCCTAAAATTACATAAGGGAAAATATTTTTGGTGATTTTAAAACCATCAGCCCACCAATAACCGAGAAGTTTTTTTAATTTTATTTTTTGACCACCATTTTCAGCTTCAATGTCACAACGACATTTATATTTCAATAATTGTTGATTAACATATTTTTCTAAATGTAATTTTTGAATAATCATGCCACCAACAACAGCTAAAATAATTCCGGCAACATTATAAATAATGGTTGTTTGCCAACCAAAGAGAGCCGGAAATAAAATTAAAGAGGACTCGTTGACTAATGGTGAGGCAATTAAAAAGGCAAATGTTACCCCAATTGGAATTCCAGCACTTAAAAAACCGATAAATAAAGGAATTGAAGAACAAGAACAAAAAGGAGTGACAACTCCCAATAAAGCGGCAAATAAATAATCAAGACCAAACCAGCGCCTTTTGGTTAATAAATCTCTAGTTTTATTAATAGGAAAATAATAGCGAGTAATGGCCATTAGATAATTAATAAAAACTAAAAGAAGACCAATCTTAATGGTGTCGTAAATAAAGAAATTAATAGCCGGGTTTTGGGAAACAGAATTGGCTAAAAGTTGAATTGGATAAAAAATGTCCATAGTTAGGCTTTTTTAATAATTTCTTTAATTTTTTCTAAACTGCCAGATTCAAGTATGGCAACCTTATTATTAATAGTGAGAACTGGTGATTGCATGACACCAAGCTCAATAATTTTGGAAATATCGGTTGAGTATTCAATTTCAGCGTCAATCCTCAACTCTGAAACAGCAGTTTTGGTTAGTTCATAAAGATTTTTGCAGCTTGAACAACCTGATCCTAAGACTTGGATTTTTATATTTGTTTGTGGTTTGGAATTTATAATATTTAGAATGGCGGTTTTAATTAAATTTGAGGGAATATCTTCAAAAACGGTTTCGCCCTGATTGATGGTTCGACAATGGCAATCGGAAGAATTATCGGTTAAATCAGTACAAGAACCACAAAAATTTTCGCCAACTTTGGTATTTGGAATTAATTCCTCAATTAATTTTCCGTTAATGATTATTTGATTTGATTCGGACATTTGATCTTCAGTTAATTTGGTTTCTATAAATTCAATATTAAAGTCTTTTTGTAAATCTTTGATTGCGTTTTGAAGATTATTGCCTGTTTTAGAACAACGTTCACAAGTGGCGCCATTTTTGTCAAAATGTTTCCACTCAATAATAATTTTATTCATAGTTAAATTTGGAATAATAAACTAGTAATTCTTTTGCCTTCGTCAGTAAGCGAATAATGAACCCATTTACCTTCTTTTCTATCAGTGATGAGATTAATGTCTTTTAAATCTTTAAGGTGGTGAGAAATTAGACTTTGAGATAATTTTGTTTTTTCCATTAATTCACAAACGCAATGCTCCCCTTTTTGAAGGAGATGTAAAATTTGGAGGCGGTTGTTTTCAGAAATTAATTTAATTAAAGCAGATAATTCCTTCATTTTATATGAACCCATGTTCATATGATAATTCCACAAAATTTAATTAGCAAGAACTTGGTTATATTTTTTTAAAATATAAATTAAGAGTAATTGCGCTTGATATAGTAATTATTCCAATCATTATTAATGGGACAATGGTATTATTATTTCCATTTACTAATTCTATAATCATGTTGGCAACAATACTGGACCCCATAAGTGTGGAAAACGTTAACCAAGGGGCAGCAAATAAACGACCTAAACTTTTTTTCTTTGTTAAAAATATTCCAGTGATAATCATTGCTGGTAAAACAATTGCTAAATCAATTACATGAATTGGATTTACCCATAATCCTGTGTTGATTAAACTTTTTGGTATGCTTGCTGATATTAATGCTGGAATGATTTCTGAAAGCCATAAAAAACCAAACAATGAACCAATAATTATTAATAAGATACTGGCTGGTTTTTCGTGCTTTGATAAAAATGATTTTGAAATGGAGATTAAATCTTGTTCAATTAGAGAACCGACGACGGTATAAAAAGAAAGTCCTAAAACAATCACATATACTAAAAATAAATAATTAAAGTGAATAAAAAAAGCATAAATAAGGTAGGCATAAATAAAATATAAAAGTGTGCCCTGCCAAATAAAAAATGATTTGATTGATTTTTTTGATAAAAAATAAGTGCTGAATAAAAATACAAATACTGCTATTAAATTTCCAACATCTTGACCAACTGCTTGTAGTGCCCAGTTTGCTGTTTCTTGGGAATAAGGTGTTGGTGTAAATATTCCTAATAAACTAGTAAAAGCACTTAGGGTTGCAATTGTGTAGGAAAAAACTATCCATATTTTTGAAACTTTTTTCATAATTTATTTACTCAATTGAGAAAACTTTTCAGCAACTAATATAAACCAAATAATCATTGGAATAAGAGACAAAAAAGAGCAGATAAATCCTATCATTCCAGCAGTTGGAGGTAATAACATTAAAATTCCCATGACAATACCAAAATAAGCAGTTTTTTTACTAAAAATTTCACTTTTTAACATAACTATTGAATCAATTAAGAAGGCTATTGCTACAAGAATATAACTTACGTTAAAAGCCGTTCCTTGATATCTAACCAAAAGAGATTGCCCTGCTGACATTAAAATAGTTTTCTGGATTTCACTGGTTGTTTGATTATATTGATTACTTAACAAAAGCATTTCAAAGGCAATACCCGAAGCAAAATAAATAGCAATACCAATCATGGCTAGAACTGTTGCCAATAATATATATGATTCATTTTTTCGTCTAAGAAGGATATATAACGATAAAAAAATTGGGATTTCTAGGATCCAATCTATAAGCATTATTAAATCCAGAGATAGTAAACCTAAAATTGGATTTTTTTGATACAAATTAAAAAAACCAATAATATCTTTTGGAGGAGGATAAAAAACGTAGACAAAAATTTGAATTACGACAAAAAATAAAATTAGCCAAAGTGAATACTTAGAGATTTTTAACAGAGATTTCCATTTAATTAAATTCTTATTAAAATCTTTTGAATCGATTCTCATTAATTAAAGTTTATCAAAAATTCTGTGTTACAGAAATATTATTTATTTGAGAGATAAATAATATTATTATTACCAACACCACCAAAGTAAACAATTTTTTTTGGGAGTTGGTGTGGAAACAACTGGGGATGTTTGATTTTTGACTGGAACAGTAGTAGGTGATGCTTGAGTAACAACAGGAATTGAGGTGCTTACTGATTGAGCAGTTTTGGTTATTTTAAATTCTTTAAGAGATGGTGAATTTTTATAAAAAATGGCTTGATTGGTTTTAATTTTCATAATATTACTCCAACCCCCTGGCATGCAACCGTTCTGACCTCTGATTTTGGCGTAATAAATAGTATTGGGTTTTAAGAGAAAAATGGTA
>Ga0074198_1000549_pt1 | contig 36805 bp, 32 predicted proteins | sample EPASupsiteSAE323_FD_64527 | JGI IMG/M metagenome (GOLD analysis project Ga0074198, IMG submission 64527) | Bioremediated contaminated groundwater from EPA Superfund site, New Mexico - Sample SAE3-23 | ecosystem: Environmental > Aquatic > Deep subsurface > Groundwater > Contaminated ... | reverse complement strand
CATCATAGACCTTTCGCCCCGCCTGGACGCGGTTCTCGGTTCCTGGCTGGATCCGGATGCCGCCCGACGCAACCTGTCCGCCTCCGAAGCGGCCGCGATACTCCGCGGGGAATCCGGAATTCCGTCCGGCGACTCCCTCCCCGAAAAACACGAGGCTTCTTTCCGGGCGCCGCAATTGCCGACGGACAGCCGGGTGTCGATCGAGCATGGCGACACCGGGGTGCGCATCGTCATCCCGCCGGCGAAATTCGGCGGAGGAACGACATCGGGCGCGGCGTTTTCGCTGGTATGGCTCGGTTTCGTGGCCTTCTGGACTTTCATGGCCCTGCGGATGCGCGGCGCCATGATGTTCCCGCTTTTCAGCATTCCCTTCTGGGGAGTCGGCGTATACATGGTCAAAACGATGATCGCCCCCGCCATCACGACCACGGAGATCATTCTGAACGGCGAAGGAATGATCTACCGCCGCACCGTATTCGGGCGGACGAACACCGATGTATGGCCTTTGTCGGACTTGGGCGGCCTGCGGCTTGAAAACTCGCCCGTAACCATGAACGGCAAAAAAACCAGGGAACTCCGCCTGGAAACGGGTACCCGAACCCTGAAGCTGGGCGCAGGATTGAGCGAAGCGGAGCTGCGTTGCATGGAAGAGACACTTCGTACAGAGCGGAAAGCCTTGAAATCCTGAAAACCACCCCGAACATACGGTATTTTTTCGTTGCCCGGCGCCGGGAATGGGAGTAGGATATCCTCCGGATCGAAATCCTACAGGAGGCGCCATGAAACGCATAGCGTTCTTTATTTGCCTCGTCCTGGCAGTATTCCCAATTTTCGCCCAGGACGCTACATCGGGAGCCACTCCCGACTGGTCGCAGTACGAGGAGACCCCCCTTGTCCTGACCTTTGTCGAGACCTCTGACATACACGGGGCGATTTACAACTATGATTTCGTCAACGCCAAGCCGCTCGCCACATCCCTTTCCCAGGTGGCGTCCCTCGTCAAGGAAGAGCGTTCGGCGCCTGACGCCAACGTCATCCTTCTCGACAACGGCGACTCCCTGCAGGGCCAGCCCACGGTGTATTACTACAACTTCGAAAAGCTCGACGGAGCCCACATCTGGTCGCAGGCCCTCAATTTCATGGAATACGACGCGGTCGGTGTCGGAAACCACGACATCGAGGCGGGCCATGCGGTCTACGATGAGCTGTACGAAGAAGTACAGGCTTCGGTGCTCTGCGCCAACGCGGTCAAACCCGACGGCACGCCCTACTTCACCCCCTACAAGATCATCGAGCGCCAGGGCCTCAAGATCGCCATCCTCGGCCTCGTAAGCCCCAAGATCCCCGATTGGCTTCCCCCGCAGTTCTGGACGGGCATGGAGTTCGAGGACATGGTCGAAAGCGCCAAAAAATGGGTTCCGATCATCCAGGAAAAGGAAAAGCCCGACGTCCTGATCGGCCTTTTCCACGCAGGCGTCGACTACACCTATGGCGGCACCACCAAGACCACCCGCTTCAACGAAAACGCCTCCCAGCTCGTCGCCGAGCAGGTTCCCGGTTTCGACATCATTTTCGTCGGCCACGACCACTCCGGCTGGGACGGCCTCGGCTGGGACCCCGTCGCCAAGAAAAAGGTCCCTGTCCTTGACCCGAACGGCAAGCAAGTGTTCATCTACGGCGCTCTCAACGCCGGTCGAACCGCTCCCGTGGTCAACATGTCCCTGACCTGGGATTCGGCCAACTACGGATGGAAAAAGTCGGTGCGCGGCGCGGCGGTCAATATCGCCAACTACAAGCCCGATCCGGATTTCACCACCCAATTCCAGCCCGCCTTCGACGACATCAAGAAGTGGGTCGACCGGCCCATCGGCAAGATGGACGGTGTTATCAGCACCCGCGATTCCATGTTCGGCGATTCGGCCTTCGTCGACCTGATCCACCGAATCCAGCTCGAGCTTTCGCAGGATCCGGCCATCGGCCTCGCTCCCGCCGACATCTCTTTCGTCGCGCCGCTTTCGGGCGATGCCAAGATTCCGACCAGCGCCGACGGTACGCTGTACGTCCGCGACATGTTCAATCTGTACGTGTACGAGAACTTCCTGTACACGATGACCATGACCGGCCAGCAGATCCATGACTTCCTCGAGTTCTCCTACCAGTACTGGATGGATACGATGCCGAACGAGGGCAACCATCTCATCAATTTCCAGAAGGACAAGGAAGGCAAACTCGTTCTCGATGCGCGCAGTAACATGCCGCTCACGGCCACAAGATCCTACAACTACGATTCGGCCGCCGGCATCAACTACTTTGTCGACATTTCAAAGCCCGCAGGCGGGCGCGTCACCATCACTTCCTTCTCCGACGGCAGGATTTTCAACCCCGACGAGACCTACACCGTAGCGATCAACTCCTACCGCGGCTCAGGCGGCGGCGGTCATCTCGAGAAGGGCGCGGGCCTCGACAAGGAAACCATCCGCACCATGAAACTCGTGAACGGCGCCACCACCAAGGACTTGCGCTACTTCCTCCTGAAGTGGTTCGAAGCCCAGGAAGGAACCGTCACGGTCGGTCCGATCGGCAACTGGGAAGTCGTTCCCTCCGATCTGGCGGTACTCGGCACGGCGACCGACTGGCCGTTGCTCTATCCCAAGAAGTAATTCATACGCGTCAGGATCCGGTTCCGGAAAGAATCCGGTTCCGGACCCCGATGGCCGCGCTCCCTTTGCGGGGGCGCGGCTTTTTTTCGGGCGCAGGGTCTCACTGCGATCTCACTGCGATCTCACTGCGCTTCACTGTTGTCTTACTGCGCCTCACCGAGGCTTTCCGGCGGTTCCCCCGGGACGCAATTTTCCATTAATGGTGCTGATTTTTTCCCTTCAGCGGCCTGTCCGGATTGTCGCCGGCCCGATACGGCAGTATCTTTATCGCGTGTAGGAAGACGGGCCCTAAAAAGGCCGTCATCCGAAGCTTCCACGGCGAAAAACGCGGCGGAAGCGCGCCGCTCCGTATGGAGGGCGCGGAAAATCGGTCCACGTCCGGCCAGGCGGCCGGCGGGACGAACGGCACCCCGCATGTACTATGCGGAGGAGGGCATTATGAAAAACGGTAAATCGTATGTGGATATCGGCTCGATTCTCGACGATGTCTTCGAAGCGGCCAAGGATTTCGGAGAGAAGTTCAAAAACTTTGATCCCGGCATGATGGGCGGATGTGGTCCTCTGAGTGGACATGGCCCGATGGGCGGCCATGGCCCGATGGGTGAACATGATCCGATGGGCGGTCCCGGTCCGGCGGACGAAGCTTCGGACGGATCTTCACGCGGCTCGGGTGGCATGGGCGCCCGCGGCTCGGCCTGGTTCGAAACAGGGTTCGACGAAAACGCCGACTACTATCCCAATTTCTCCTATCCTCCTCTCAACGTCTACCTGACGCCCGACAGAAGCATGGTGTTCGAATTCGCGCTGGCCGGTTTCGACGAAAAGAATATTTCCCTCAGCTTCCAGGGCGATTACATGGTGTTCTCCGCCCGCATCGATCTGGAGCCGCCCGTGGAAGGAACCCGCTATTTCAAGCGCAGGCTCAAACTGAAGGACGTGGACAAGCAGAAATACTTCGTACCCGCCGACAAGTTCGATCAGGAAAAGGTAAAGGCGATTTTCCGCAACGGTATCCTGAAAGTGATCATCCCCCAGCGCGAAGAGCCGCCCGCCCCTGAAGGCATCAAGATCGAGATCGTCCGCGAAGGCGAATGATTTCGCCAGTCGCTTTGACAGTCCCTGAAGTGAATGCATAGCGAAACGGCCGGGAGTCATCCTCCCGGCCATTTTTTATTTCCATAGAGCCATGCGCTACCGGGATCAGAGCCAGCCCTGTTTCTCATACCAGGCGTACGTGGCCGCAACCGCATCCGCAGTGTTCCAGGCAGGTTTGAAACCGAGGAGCCGCGCCGTTTTCGACGTGTCGGCGATCCAGCGTTCCTGCCGTCCTTCCAGAAGCTTGTCCCTGTTGATCAACTGCGGTTTTTTGGCCAACGGTTTGGCCATTTCGGCCGCACCCGCCGCAAGGGCCAGACACCAATCGGGCACCGTGAAAGCCAGTCCGTTCCGCCCCGACGCCGCGCCGATCAGGGCCGTGAAATCCGCCCAGCTGTACACACCTTCGTCAGCCACCATGAAATCCTCGCCCATGGCGGCCGGATTTTCGATACACGCGATGACCGCGCCGACCAGATTCTCGACATAAAGAAAAGACAGTCGGGCTTTTGCGCTGAGCGATACTCTGAGTCCCCTTTTCGCCATCCTGAACAGCTCGAGCATGTCCCTGTCCCTCGGGCCGTAGACAGGAGGCGGACGCAGAAAAGTGCAGGGCACCGGATACGCGACGCTCCGCATGACCCGTTCCATCTCGGCCTTGCTGCGGCCGTAGGGAGTGAGGGGATGCAGCGCAGCATCCGCGCCGACGCCGCGTCCATCGGCGCTCGGTCCCGATGCGGAAAGCGAACTGATAGCGATGATCCGCCCGGGAGGAGAGGCGGAGTTGCGCACCGCGGCGGCCAGTTTGGCCGAACCGAGAGCATTCACGACGCGAAACCGGTCTTCGGTGAGGGCGCGGGTGAGTCCCGCCACATGGACCAGGGAATCGCAACCTTCCAGAAATTCCCCGAGGCCCTGGCCCGAATCGATATCGCCCCGGTGGATGCGAATCGGCAGGCCTTCCAGCCACCCGGGCGCGCGGCCGGGGCGCAGGAGGCAGGACACTCCGAAACCGCGCTCCAGAAGGCCTTCGACGATATGGCTTCCTACAAACCCCGTGCCCCCGGTGACCGCCACGGTACTCATCGCATGCTCCATTGCAGTCCCATTGCATGCCTCACTTGCATATCCCACTTGCATATCCCACTTGCATATCCCACTTACATGTCCCGCGCCGCGATCAGATCTATGCCCGTACCCATAAGATCCGCGGCGAGCACCTTGCCGCGAACGACGGGGAGCTCCACCTGAATCGCGTAGATGATCTCGAGAAGCCCGGCGATCTTTTCACGCGGAAATGCGGCCGTGGTCCGGACAGGCACACGCCGCGGCCTGTATTGTTGGCCGCGCGCAGGGCCTCCAGCAGGACCTGCAGGGAGCGCTGTGGCGCCCCCTGCGACGCTCCCTGCGGCCGACTCGCCAGGCTTGCCCATTCCGCCCGCCCCACCTGTGCCTTTGATGCGACAGGTAGCGGTGACCACCCTTTTGGGCGTGAGGAATTCCTCCCTCGCATAGACCGCGCCGCGTGCGCAACGGTTGCCTGAAACCTTGATCCCGCCGTCGGGCGACGTTTCCACCTCCAGACGGCAGCCGATCGGACAGGTAATGCACGTCAATTCACTCATCGTTCGCGCTCCCTCACTGGATCGAAATCTCGACCGCTGCGTCGGGCCCAGTTCCGCCGAGCTCGGCCGGCCCCAGCGTCAGGGCGATCATTTCGGACGGCTGGATATGCGCTTTTTTCGCGCTGCGGACGACGCGGTTGTCCACCTTCACCTCGAGCAACGCATCGTTCTTCACGACGAGCGTGCGCAGGTACACCTTGTTGTCACGCGAAGGATCAAGCTTCGCGGGCGCCACATACCGCACGTTCGCACCCGCCTTGATCCGCAGCTCGCGCGCCGGGCGCCTGCCTTCGAGCCAGTCGGCGGCGAAGGCGCCCGCCCGGCGCGCTTCCTCCACCACATAATCCACGAGATCGTGCACATGAAGGACATTCCCGCATGCGAACACACCGGGCATATTGGTCATCATCCCCGAATCGACCCAGGGGCCGTTCGTCATCGGATTGAGTTCGACGCCGGCGTTGCGCGAAAGCTCGTTTTCCGGCACGAGGCCCACCGAAAGGAGAACAGTGTCGCAGGGAATACGCCTGGCCTGCGCGTAATCCACGGCACCGTTCACGATAGGCGCGATTTCCACGCCCTCGACGCGATCCCTGCCGTAAATATTCGTCGTCAGGTGCGACAGGTAGAGCGGAATGCCGAAATCCTTCAGGCACTGCACGATATTGCGCTCGAGTCCCGACGGATGCGGCAGGATTTCGACTACGGCGTGCACCTTGCAGCCGATCCAGCTCATTCTCCTGGCCATGATGAGGCCTATGTCCCCCGATCCGACGATGACGACATCCTTGCCCGGCACATAGCCGTCGATATTGACGAGGCGCTGGGCGAGTCCCGCGGTGTAGACGCCTGAAGGCCTGGTGCCCGGAATACGGATATTGCCCCGATTGCGTTCGCGGCAGCCCATGGAGAGTACGACAGCCCTGGCCGAAATGCGCAATACGCCCATTTCCGGCGAAACGCATACCAGTGTGGCGCCCGGCGAGGATACGTCGCGAAGATACGCGGGCGTATGCTCGCCAAGAGTCATTTCCGTAACTGTCGTACCGAGATAGGCGTCCACGCCGGCCGCGCGGACGCGGTCTTCCATGCGCTGGGCGAATTCCGGCCCCGAAAGTTCCTCGCCGAATTCGATGAGCCCGAAACCATTGTGGATGCACTGCATGAGGATGCCGCCCAGGCATTCCTCGCGTTCTATTATGGCGACGGAAAAACCGCGCTCTCGCAGTTCGAGGGCCGCGCCCATACCCGCGGCGCCGCCGCCTACCACCACCGCGTCGTAACGGAGTTCCTTCATAATTCGCCCTTCAGGACGACACTGCCGTCGCCCGACTTGGTGACTTCGGCCCAGCCCATGCCGGTTTCCCTCATGAGAATCTTGAGGATCTTGTAAGTGCAGAAACCGCCCTGACAGCGGCCCATCTGTGCGCGCGTAAAATACTTGATCCCGTCCAGAGTGGTGTGGCCGGCGCGGATCGCCGCCACTATTTCGGCTTCGGATACTTTTTCGCAGCGACACACGATGTCACCGTAGGCGGGATCGCGCCGCACGGCCTCGTCGAGTTCATAGGGCGTCATGTCCCTGGCCTGCGGCAGCTTCGGCATGAACGGATCCCAGTCGATTTTTTCCACGAACCGCAGGCCCGCCTTCTTGAGCAAGTCCTTGACGTATTCGCCGATGGCGGGACTGGCGGTGAGCCCCGGAGACTGGATGCCCGCAACCTGGACGAAATCCGGCACGCATTCCGACATGTCGATATAGAAATCGTCGCCGAGAATCGGCCGCAATCCCGTAAAGCTGGCTATGACATCCGTTTCGGAGATCGAAGGGATCATGTCCCTGCCCGAGCGCAATATGGTTTCGAGGGCTTCCCGGGTGGTGGCGAAATCGTCCTTGTTCTGGATGACCTCGGCCGTGGGGCCGACGAGGACTGTGCCTTCCACCGTCGGCACGACGAGCATGCCCTTGGAGACCGTGGTGGGCACCGGAAACACGACACGCCGCGGTTTGGCTCTGGTCGCCCTGTCGAGAAGGTAGTATTCACCCTTTCGAGCCGTAATTTCGAATTTTTCCGCCCCGAAAATAGCCGATACGCGGTCGGCATACAGTCCCGCCGCATTGACGACATAGCGCGAGCGAACCGTCTCGCCGCCCGGGGAGCGGATCGTCCAGGCTCCGCCTTCCCTCGACGCCTGCGCAGCTTCGAAGCCGGTGCGGAGTTCGACGCCGTTCTTGCGCGCCGATTCGACGAGGGAAAAAACGAAGCGGTATGGTTCGACGATGCCGCCCGCGGGCGCATAGAGGCCGCCCACAGTGTCGGGGCTCAATTTCGGTTCGAGTTCGAGCATCCGCTCGCGCGAGCACATTTCGATGCCGATGACGCCGTTTTCGACGCCCTGCCGGTAGAGATGCTCGATCGCGCGCATGTCGTCCTCATGCCGGGCGACGACGACGATGCCGCAGCGCTCGAACGGGAAGTTGAGCTCGGCCTTGAGCCGGTCGAACATCATGGCGCCGCGCAGTTCCAGGCGCGCCTTGAGGTGGTCGTGGCTGTCGTGAAAGCCGCCGTGCACTATCCCCGAATTGGCCTTGGACGTGCCGAACGAAACGTCTTCCTCTTTTTCGAGCAACGCGACATCGAGTTCATAGGCCGACAACTTGCGGGCTATGTTCGCTCCGCATACGCCCGCCCCGATTATCGCCACGTCGAACACCGAGTCCGGCGCGGTTTTGCCTTTCAAATCATTCATGGTTTCGAATCCTAGCGTTCAAGGCCGCGAACGGCAAGAGCGAAACCGAATGACGGAACCTCACGCCCAGCGCAGCAGCCCCGGCACAAAACGCGAGCCAAGAGCCGGATGGCGGGGCAGGACACGTACAGAGTAGCCGATCTGGCCGGTCCGGGAGCCATTGACGCCCACCGAATAGCGCCAGGCGTTGCCTGAGCGCCCCGAAGGCAGCATTTCGGCGCGCTCGGGGTCGGCGATGGCGCCTGAGGCATCCAGGGCGCCGCGGAAACACTCGACCAGAACCTCGGCAGGATCCAGACCCGCGAGTTCGACCACAGCCGACACGGTGACGACCGTGCCTCTGTCGATGACGGGGGGAGCGTCGGTACCCATCTCGAGTACGCGTACGCCATTCCATGCCCTGCGGACTTTGTCCAGATAATCCGAAAGTTCGCGCGCCGGGGCGTAATCCGCGGCGTCGAGCGCGACCGCCGAAGCGAGGGCCGGCCTGTAATAGTTGTTGTGGTACTCCTCGAGCATTCTGTGGCTCGAAAAGGCCTTGCCCGTTTCGCGCATCGAAGCGCGCATCCTCGCGATCCATTCCTTGGGCAGATTGTCGCGCCCGCGGCGGTAGAACATGGGCACGATCTCGCGCTCGAGCAGATCGTAGAGATCATCGCACTCGATCCGGTCCTGCAGCTCTTCGTCGCGGTATTCTTCGCCCGAGCCTACCGCCCAACCGATGTCGGGACGGTAGCCTTCCGCCCACCAGCCGTCGAGCACCGAGCAGTTGAGGACGCCGTTCATGCCCGCCTTCATGCCGGAAGTGCCCGAAGCCTCAAGGGGACGGCGGGGCGTGTTGAGCCAGACGTCGGATCCCGAAGTGAGATAGCGCGCGATCGTCATGTCGTAGTCTTCCAGAAACACCAGACGGCCGCGCACGTCTTCGCGGCGCGAGAAATGCACAAGCTCGCGGATGAGTTCCTTGCCGGGGATGTCGTGCGGATGCGCCTTGCCCGCAAAAATGATCTGCAGGGGACGGTCCTTGTCGGAAAGCAGGCGCAGAAGCCGATCCGGATCGCGCAGGAGGAGATTGCCGCGTTTATAGGTGGCGAATCTCCGCGCAAAAGACAGGGTGAGCGCATAGGGCGACAGGGCGTCGTCCGCGCCGCGCAGGTCGAGATCGGAGGCGCCGTTCCGCTCCATGGCCGATTTCAGCCGGCCGCGCGCAAAGGCGGTCAGGCGTTCGCGGCGCCGCTCGTGGGTGCGCCAGAGCTCTTCGTCGGACACGCGGTCCATCCGGTTCCAGACTTCACGCGCGGCCGGCTCGTCGTTGAACTTCGGTCCGAGGTAGCGGTCGAGAAGGTCGAGCATGTCATGGCTTATCCAAGTGCGCGGATGCACGCCGTTGGTGACGTGGCCGATGGGGGTTTCGGACGGATGGAGCCCCGGCCACAGGCCCGCCCACATGCTGCGGGAGACTTCGCCGTGCAAGGCCGATACTCCGTTGGCGTAGGCGGACAGTTTCAGGGCGAGTACGGTCATGCAGAAGCTTTCGTTCGAGTCTTCGGGTTTTTCCCTGCCCAGGGCGAGGAAGGAATTCCAGTCCAGAGCGAGAATCGAAGTCCATGACCGGAAATACTTTTCCATGAGATCGAGGCCGAAGCGCTCGTTGCCGGCAGGTACCGGGGTATGGGTCGTGAAAATATTGGTGGCGATAAAGGCTTGCGATGCCTGGGCGAAGCTCAATCCCTTTTCCGCCATGAGGACGCGTATCCTTTCGAAGGCGAGGAAGGCGGAATGGCCTTCATTCATGTGCGTGGCGCCCGTTTTGATGCCAAGCGCCGCCAGAGCCCGGATGCCGCCCACGCCGAGGAGAAGTTCCTGCTGGATGCGCATGTCCTTGTCCCCGCCGTAGAGCGTGGCGGTGATAAGGCGGTCCTCGGGTGAATTCTCGGGGATGTTGCTGTCCAGGAGGAAGAGGCTAGCCCTTCCCACTTTGACTTCCCAGATGGCGGCCGCAACATTCCTGCCCGCCAGGTCGACGGCGACGAGTATCGGGTTTCCGCCGGCGTCGAGACAGCGACGTACCGGCATGTTGTACCAGTCGTTCTCGGGATATGACTCCTGCTGGAATCCGTCCTGGTTGAGATATTGCTTGAAGTAGCCCTGGCGATAGAGGAGGCCCACGCCCACCAGGGGGAGGCCGAGATCGCCTGAAGTCTTCATGTGGTCGCCCGAGAGAATTCCGAGGCCGCCCGAGTAAATGGGCAGAGATACGTCGATGCCGTATTCCATCGAGAAATAGGCGACGACGGGGCTCGCGGGCCCTTTGTACCAGGTTTCGCCCTTGCGGTAGCGCTCGAAGCGTTCGGATACTTCGGCCAGGTCGCCAAGGAAGGAATCATCCTGCGCGAGCTGGTCGTAGCGCTCCTGGCTCACCATACCGAGCATTTTCACGGGGTTCTGGTTCGAAGCGGCCCATGCTTCCGGATCGATGCGGATGAAGAGAGCCACCGCGTCGAAATTCCAGGAGAGCCAAAGGTTGTGCGCCAGTCCGTCCAATGCGGCCAGGGGGCCGTCGAGTCTGGGTTTTACGGTATGGGTTACTATTTTCATGGTTTGACCGCCTTGCCGGAAAATATGCTCCGGCTCATTTCATCGGAGCGCTTCATTCGCCTTTTTTTTTGAACAGTCCGGTCAGCCGCCCCAAAAAGCCGTTTTTCTCCGTGACTTCGGAGCGAAGAGGTTCCGGTGCGCGTTCCGGTGTCCGTTCAGGTGCGGCCCGTTCGGGCGCGCGTTCCGGTGCGCGCTGCGGCATCGGTTTCCGTTCCGGTTCCCGCGCGGGCCTTCTGCTCTGCACGGGCCCGGATCGTCGCTCCGGCATACGCCCCGCCAGGTTGCCGTATTTTTCCCGATACGCTTTCATACGTTCTTCGGTTGTCATGCCATAAGGATTCCGGTCGATCCGTCCGGAATCTGCTTCGTTTTTGAAGACGGGCTTCTGGGGCAGGCGTTTCTGACCGCTCGCATTGCTTTGCTTTCGCTTTTTCGGCTCTCCGGATCGATTTTCCGGCGGCGGCGAACCCGGGACGGGACGCTTGGCCGGGCTCGCGGGCTGCACCATTCCGCCGGCCGCTTCAGCCACCGTCCTGCGGATGTCGGGAGCATTGGAATCTTCATGCCCTTCGTTTCCTCTGGAGGATTTCCAGCGCGCCTGGGGCGGGCGGCGCACATCCCCTCGCACACCCTCCCGCGAATCTCCCCGTTTCTCGCGTTCCCGGGAACCGGGAACGCGAACGGAAAAATCTTCGTATGAAAACAGGGAAGGATCGGCCTCGACTGCCGCCAGACCGACTCCTATGAGGCGCTCGATCGCAGGCAGGCCGTAGTCGTAGCGTTCGCAGGCCAAATTCGTCACGCCGGCTCCGGGTGCGGCCCTGTCGACCCAATCGAGCCGATTCAAATACGCTTCCGGTTCGAGGGGAATGTCGAAGTTGATGAGATTCGCGAAAGGTTTGGGATCGAGACCGATGGCTCCCTGGTCGCTTAAGACCAGCATTTCGGCTCCGGGCGCGAAACGTTCCGCTCCGGCGATTCCCTTTGTACCGGTTATACCATTTATATCGGTTATGCCGGTTGTGCCGCTTGTGCCGCTTTTCCCGGCATTGCGTGCGTCGGGACGGCCGGAACCCCGCAGGTCTCGGGAAAGGGAGCGCACGCCACGGACCGACAGCCCATTCGCCGCCAGGCCCGAGATGAGCAGGTCGGCGCTCGATTCCAGATTGCAGAAAATGCACGCTTTGGCGATTTCCCCGCGCTCGAGGAATCCGAGAAGGAAGCGCAGTTTGGCTTCGGAAGGAAGGCGCCATGTCTTCTGTTCGATCCCTTGCGCCTTGGCGATATTCTCGTCCAGATGGAGCTCGGAAGGATTATCGGCCAGATCCCAGGCGAGATTCCTGGTTTTGGTGTTCATATGGGAACAGGCGAATATGGTTTTCCGCTCCCAGGAAGGCAGAAGAGAGGACACAAGCGCGTGCAGGGTTTCGCCGGGCAGTTCCGCGATGCGTTCCCCGCCGTCCAGCGCCAGAATACCGTACGCCCGTGCCTCGACCAGCCCGGAATCCGCGGCAGCGAGAAAAACCTCCGGCGTAGCGGCCAGCAATCGGGCTTTCGCGACCACATCCGGAGCCGCCCCGAGCGAAGCCGTTTCGAACCCCAGGGCTTCCGCGCAAGAAGCCGCAACGCGGACGAATGCGGCGAGGGCGCGTTCGTCGGGAGCGAGGAAAAGGGCTTTCGCCTTCCCCCCTTCTCCGGAAACTCCGGAGCGCAGGGCTTGGCAGATGGGCATGAGCAAGAGCTCTTCACGCCCGGAGGAGACCGCCAGGCGGACGTAAAGGTTTTCGCCTTTGCCCGCGCTCATTTCCATGATGCGATCAAAAATTGCAGCGCGGACAGGGTCAAACGCGCCAAGGGCTTCGGCCAGCCCAGCATCTATGCCGAATTGTTCGTAATCCATAGGACGGACTGGCATCATATAGAAATGATCGAAAAAAGTGAAGCCGCAGGGAATCACCCCCGCCGCCTGAATCGCCTCCGGCAGAATTCCCCGGGCGCCGTTCAAATTTATCCGTATCTTATCACTATCTATATATAGCAATTTATCGAAACAGCATATATACTTCGGAACCGCAAGAATCAAAACTACCATTTGTCCTGCACAAGGAGCGATCCCAATGGGCGAGAAAAAGAAAATACTCATCCTCGGCGGCGGCTACGGCGGCGTCAAGGCAGGAAAGATCCTGGAAAAACATTTCAGGAATCGGGACGAGGTGGAGATTACCCTTGTCGACATGAGGCCTTTCCACACCCTGATGACCGAGCTGCACGAAGTCGCGGGCTGGCGTACCGAGCCCGAATCGGTCCAGGTGAGTTTCAAGAAGATATTCGGAGCCACAAAGGTCAATTGTGTCCTGGACAGGATCACCAAAGTCGACTTCGAAGCCAAAAAAGCCTACGGCCAGTCCCGTGAATACGATTTCGACAGCATCATCGTCGGTGTCGGTGCCGAACCCGAGTACTTCGGCATTCCCGGCGTGCAGGAAAATTCCTTCTCGCTCTGGTCCTTCGAAGATGCGATGAAAATCCGCAACCACATGGATGACATCTTCTACGAGGCGGCCAAGGAAACCGATGCGGCCAAACGGCGCAGGATGCTCACCTTTGTGGTGGCGGGCGCCGGCTTCACCGGTATCGAAATGATCGGCGAGCTCCTCGAGTACCGGGACGTGATGTGCAAGAAGCATTACCTCGATCCGAAGGAATGCCGCGTCATCAACATCGAAGCCCTGCCCTCGATCCTCCCCATCCTCGAGGAGTCCCTGCGCGCGAAAGCCGAAACCTACCTCAAGAAAAAGGGTTGCGAGATCATGCTCGGCCAGGCCATCATCGGCGCCGAACCCGGAAAAGTCCTTCTGAAATCGGGCGCCATCGTCGAAACCGACACCTTTATCTGGACCTGCGGCGTCAAGGGTTCCAGCTTCGCGGGCTCCCTCCCCCTCCCCATGGGCAGGCGCAACAGGATCGAATGCGACGACGAACTGAAGTCGACCAAGTATCCTTTCGTCTATGTCGTGGGCGACAACGCCGGGCTCATGCTCGACGGCAAGCCGATGGCCCAGATCGTCGAGTCCGCGCATTTCAGCGCCGAAACCGCGGCCAAGAATATCATCACCGACATCGACGGCGGCGAGCGCCACAAGTTCCACCCCAACTATCACGGCTTCATGGTCTCGCTGGGCGGGCGCTACGGCGTCGCCAATGCGATGGGCATCAAGTCCTCGGGCTTTATCGCGATGTTCATGAAGCATTTCATCAACATCTTCTATCTGTTCACCATCGCGGGATTCAACCAGGCCTGGGAATATTTCAAGCATGAAGTCCTGGACATGAAGAACGGCCGTTCGATCGTGGGCAACCTGTTCGCCTACAAGGTCCGCGGTTACTGGCCCCTGCTCCTGCGCATGTGGCTCGGCCTTTCCTGGCTCTTCGAAGGCATCAACAAGATCGGCGAGGGCTGGTTCGCCTTCGCTTCCGGCTCCAAATCGACCTGGCTCTTCTCCCCCGGCGTCGTGCAGAGAGGCGTAAAAGTGGTCGAAACCACTTCCGCCGCCTCCGCCGCATGGGAAGGCGCGGCCGAAACCACCGCGACCACCATCGCCGTCGCCGCCACTTCCGCGGCTTCCGCAGTCGCCGTTCCCGATGCGGCTGCCGCCGTCGGTCAGGCCGGAGATGTCGCAGTCCAGACCTTCCACAAAGTCTGGGATCTCACGAAACCCATCATCGACCCGAATTCCGGTTTCGCGACCTGGTTCCGCACTGTCTTCATGGACGGCATTTTTGCCTACATTTCCTTCCCGGTCATGCAGGTCATGGTCGTCGTCATGGAAATGGGGATAGGCCTCATGCTCATCGGCGGCTGCTTCACCTGGTGGGCCGCAGTCATCAGCATCGGCATGGTCATGCTGTTCACCTTCAACGGCATGTTCGCATGGGACCAGCTCTGGTTCCTGTTTGCGGCCATCGTGATGATGGGCGGCGCAGGACGCGCGTTCGGCATGGACAACTGGATCGTTCCCTTCTTCAAGAAATGGTGGAACGGCACGAAGTATGCCCGCAGGCACCACTTCTACGGGGACGACCCCACGAAGTGATCTTCCCGGCCTTTTAAAGGTGCGGCGCCCCCGCGGAATCGCGGGGGCGCCGTCATGATAGGCAGTCATTATCCGGTTCCAGGCGTGCCCGACGCATGGAACCCGTACCGCGGAGAAGCGCATGACCGATTTCTGGAAGGATTCGCCCAGGCTCGAAGCCCAAATCGCCGGCGTCGAATCCATCATCGTCGACACCCTGCGCGACCCTTCGTACCCGCTCGCCGGAGAGACCGCCGAAATGGTCCTGTCGGGCGGCAAGATGCTTCGCCCCGCCCTCATCCTCATTGGCGCCGGATTCGGCAAGACCGAAGGCCGGGCGGAGGAAACCGATCGCATCATGCGGATCGCCGCCGCCATCGAGCTTCTCCATTCGGCCACGCTGATCCATGACGACGTGCTCGACAACGCCGATACCAGGCGCGGCACTCGCACCCTGCATACACGGTTCGGTGTCGTCGACGCGATACTGGCCGGGGACTGGCTTTTTTCGAGCTGTTTCCGTCTCATCTCCGAGAATGCCGACAAGAAATCGGCACAAGTGCTTTCGCGTCTGGTGGGGACGGTCTGTTCGGCCGAAATCCGCCAGGATCTCGGAAAATTCGCCTTTTCGACCACCGCGCGCGACTATATGCGGACAATCGCCGGCAAGACGGCGGCACTCTTTTCGCTGTCCCTTTATGTGGGCGCGGCGGAGACCAGGACTCCCCACGGCCGTACCCAGTCCCTGCGCCGGGCCGGCTACAATCTGGGCATGGCGTTCCAGGTCATCGACGACATACTCGATTACGAATCAAGCGCAGGCGTCATGGGCAAGCCGGTCGGCAACGACTTAAAGGAAGGACTGGCGACGCTTCCCCTGATCTATGCCATGGAAAAAGACCGGGAAAACATCGCTCCCCTGCTTGCCGTGCGTCCCCTGGACGACGATAGCGTCGCCGCAGTCATCTCGCGTGTCGAAGTTTCGGGCGGTCTCGCCCGTGCCCGCGACACCGCCGCCCGGTTCACCGGCCGCGCACGCCGTGAAATCGCCCACCTTCCCGATCTTCCCGCAAGATCGGAGCTGTCGCTCCTTCTCGACAAGCTTCTCGCCAGGACCTACTGAACTATGCTGACCCATCTTCTCGTCGCTTTTGCGCTCGCCATGGATGCTTTTGCCGTCTCCGTTTCATCGGGCATATGCATCAAGGATATCCGTCCGGCGATTGCCCTGCGCGCGGCCCTTTTCTTCGGGCTTTTCCAGTTTTTGATGCCCGTCGCGGGCTGGCTTCTCGGCGGCGCGTTCAAGGGCCTCATCCAGGGCTGGGATCATTGGCTCGCCCTGGGTCTGCTCGCCTTTATCGGCGGTAAAATGATCCTCGAAGCCTGGAAAAAACGCGATCCTTCCTATTGTGCCGACCCTGACGAGGCCGCGGGCATCATGAGTCTCAAGACGCTGACCGTGCTCGCGATCGCCACGAGTCTCGACGCTCTTGCGGTCGGTCTTTCCTACAGCGTGCTGGGCGATCCCATTCTCGGACCGGCCGCGCTCATCGGCGTCGTCACGTTCATCCTCTGCGTCCTCGGCATCGAGTTCGGCAAAAAACTGGGCGCGGCATTCGAAAGCAAGGCCGAAATGGCGGGCGGCGCGGTTCTTATCCTGATAGGTCTAAAGATCGCCGGTCAGCACTTCATCGAAAAAATATAGTCGCCCCGGTATGCGCGGTACTGACCAAACCTGAAAATTTTACCGTTTGCTTTCGGGTGTATCACCGCATCCGCATCTTCCGTTCACCCCCCGTTCACTCAAAAAGCCTATCCTCGGAAATGTCAATTGCCGGGTCAGTAATGGCCTGCGAAGCCATATCTTTGATCAGGGTCGCACGCGGAAGTCTTGACGAATATGTACGGAGTCGGTATTTTTATCATATACCCCACCCGTGGTGGGTAGGGTAACAAAGTCAATTACCGATGGAGGCTCGTTTCATGGACCACTGCAGCACTGAAAGCCATAAGGCTTTGACCCTGCTCAAAACCGCCCGTGGGCAGATGGATGCGGCTATGCGGATGATCGAAGAGGACCGCTACTGCATCGATGTGTCCAAGCAGATTCTGGCCTCCGCCGCCCTTCTGAAGAAAGCGAATCAGGTGATCCTGCGGCAGCACATCGACACGTGTGTCAAGGAAGCCATCCAGACCGACAAGGGCGCGGAAAAGATCGAAGAGATCGCGATGATCCTGGAACGCTATATGGGCGATTCGGCAAATTGACAATGCAGAGGGAAAGGAGACGGGAATGATCAAAGTCCAGCAGCTCGATATACGGGGAATGACCTGCACGGCCTGCGCCGCCGCCAACGAAAGGGCGGTGCGCAAGCTTCCCGGCATTTCGGAAGCTTCCGTCAACTTCGCGACCGAGACCATGAAGGTGGCCTACGACGAGTCCGCGACCGATCTTGACGCCATCAAAGCCGCGGTGAAAAAAGCCGGGTACGAGGCGTTCGAGCGGATCGAGGCCCGCGAGGCGACCATCCCCATCGGCGGCATGACCTGCGCTTCCTGCGCCGCCGCGGTGGAGCGCGCCCTTAAAAAAGTGCCCGGCGTCGAAAGCGCTTCGGTCAATCTCGCCACGGAAAAAGCCACCATACGTTACGACGCCGCCGCGACGCGCGTCTCCGAACTCAAGGCTGCCATCAAGGCGGCGGGCTACGAACCGCTCGCCATGGAGGCGGCCTCCGGCGCCCAGGTGGACGCCCACAGAGAGGCCAAGGAACGGGAAATCCGCGTCATGTGGACAAAATTCGCGGTGTCAGCTTTCTTCTCCATTCCTCTCCTCTATGTCGCCATGGGCGCCATGCTCGGCTGGCCGATCCCTCAGGCGATTGCCCCAATGAATTTTCCCCTGCGCTACGCTTTCCTGGAGATCCTCCTCGTAATCCCCGTCATAGCGGCGGGCTACCGGTTCTACGTGGTCGGCGCCCGGGCGCTGGCGCATGGCGCACCCAATATGGACAGCCTCATCGCCATGGGTACGAGCGCCGCGGTGCTGTACAGTTTCTTCTCGGTGTACCGCATCTGGACGGGCAACTTTTCGGCGGTCGACGAACTGTATTTCGAGACCGCGGGCGTCATCATCACTCTCATTCTTCTGGGCAAATCGCTGGAGGCGGTCACCAAGGGCCGTACTTCCGAAGCGATCAAAAAGCTCATGGGTCTCAAGCCAAAAACCGCGACTGTCCTGCAGGACGGCAAGGAAATCGAGATTCCGATCGACGAAGTCGAGCCGGGCGACATGCTTCTGGTACGCCCCGGCGAGCGCGTACCCGTGGACGGCACGGTCATCACAGGCGCCAGCGCGGTGGACGAATCCATGATCTCGGGCGAAAGCATCCCTGTCGACAAGGGGCCCGACTCGGCCCTGACGGGCGGCACGATCAACAAGAACGGCGCTCTCACGTTCCGCGCCGAACGGGTGGGCGCGGACACGACACTGTCGCGCATCATCAAGCTGGTGGAGGACGCGCAGGGCTCCAAGGCGCCCATCGCGAAGATGGCGGATGTGGTGTCGGGCATTTTCGTGCCCGTGGTGTTCGGAATCGCGCTCCTGTCCGCCCTCGCCTGGCTGATCGCGGGGCAGACGCCGGTGTTCTCGCTCACGATATTCGTAGCGGTGCTCACGATTGCCTGTCCCTGTGCGCTCGGCCTCGCGACGCCCACCGCCATTATGGTAGGCACCGGCAAGGGTGCCGAGTACGGTATTCTGATCAAATCGGGCGAAGCCCTGGAGACTGCGCACAAGGTGCAGGTGGTCGTTTTCGACAAGACGGGCACCATCACGGAAGGAAAGCCTGAGCTCACCGATATCCTGGCCGCGCCCGGCGTGGCCGAAGACGAGCTGCTGGCTCTCGCGGCGGCGGCCGAAAAGGCTTCCGAACACCCTCTGGGCGAGGCGATTGTCCGCGCCGCGGAAGCCCGCGCGCTGCGTCTTCCGGTGGCCGCAGGTTTCGAGGCGCTGCCCGGGCGCGGCATAACGGCAGACCTGGAAGGCAGGGCTTTCCTGTTCGGCAACGCGCGTCTCATGGCCGAACACGACGTGGAAACCGGCGCGCTTGGCGCCGAAGCGGGGCGCCTGGCTGCGGCCGGCAAGACGCCGATGTACGCAGCCGTCGACGGCAGGATCCTGGGCCTCATCGCCGTCGCCGATGTGGTAAAGTCACACAGCAAGGCCGCAATCGCAAAGTTGCATGCGATGGGCATCGAAACCGCCATGATCACCGGCGATTCCCGCCCCACCGCCGAAGCCATAGCCCGCGAAGTGGGCATAGACCGAGTCCTGGCAGAAGTCCTGCCCGGCGACAAGGCCGAAGAGGTCAAAAAACTCCAGGCCGAGGGCAAGAAGGTGGCCATGGTCGGCGATGGAATCAATGATGCCCCCGCTCTCGCACAGGCCGATGTGGGTATCGCCATAGGATCGGGCACCGACGTCGCCATGGAAAGTGCGGACGTTGTGCTCATGCGCTCGGATCTGATGGACGTTCCGACGGCACTCTCGCTGTCCAAACGGGTGATCCGGAACATCAAGCAGAACCTCTTCTGGGCTTTCGGCTACAACGTTCTGGGCATTCCTGTCGCGGCAGGCCTCCTGTATGCCTTCGGCGGCCCCCTGCTCTCGCCCATCCTCGCGGCCGCGGCGATGTCGATGAGTTCGATATCGGTTCTTAGCAATGCATTGAGGCTTAAACGGTTCAAAGCCGCCGCCTGAAAATAAAAGGGCCACCTTTGCAGGCGGCCGGAAACGACAAGTACTGACCCGGCAAGTAATTGCCAGCAAGTAAGGTCAAGGAGATTTCTATGCGCAAACTGCTTACGATCGATGGAATGAGTTGCGGACACTGCGTCATGCACGTGCGCTCGGCGCTCGAAGGCGTACCCGGCGTTAAAAGCGCCGATGTCGATCTTCTCAAGAAAACCGCCATGGTCGAGGGTGACACGCTCGACGAGATGGCGTTAAGGGGCGCGGTGGCCGATGCCGGTTATCGCGTGGTCGCGGTGTTACCATGAACGGCCGCCGCTCTCTGCTTGCGGCAGCGGCGATCGCGCTGTTGACTGCCCTTGTCCTCTTGACCGGCTGTTCATCCAAGGGCGATGGCACCGATGTCGTCGCCAAGTTCTCCAAAAGCTCTTTCGCCGCTCTTCTCGCTGCGGCCAAGGACAAAGTCTCCTGGTCGGTAGAGGACTCCTCATGGGTGCTGGAGTCGCCGGGAGGGGACAAGTTCCTGCTCGCCGTCGATTTCTCGCGCAACAGCTCCAAAGCCTCAATGCCCGGCGCGGCTATGCCTGACATGGCGGTTCCCGACGCCGAACTCGTGTTCGATGCGGCGCCTTTCCTGGCGGCGGGACTCGACCAGGAAAAATTGGCAACGGTTGTACCCGCTGATTCCAATTTCATCTACGAAATCGAAGATGGCATGTTCATGCTGCACTTCGAACTGGGCTCCGTCGCCTTCGCAGGCCTTTCCCCCGAAGACGCCGCGAAAGAAGGCGGTTTCGCGAAAACCTTCGACGCGTTCGTCGCGTCACAGCGCGCGCGGATCGGATACCACGCCAAACTCGACCATTACAACATCGCCCTGGGGGGCGGCAACATGGTCGAATGGGCCAAAGATATGGCCAAAAACGACAAGGACCTTGTCTTTGTTCTCGAGCCGGCCCTCCTCATCGCCGCCGGTCTCGATCCCGCAAAGGTGGAAGGCTGGATCTATGCCGACGTCGCCGTAGTGAACGATACAGGCAAGGAAGTCCTCGTAAAGAAACTGCTCCGTCCGTTTGATTTGAAGTAAAGCCTTGGCTCCGCGGCAACAGCTTGGGGCATGGGCCCCCGGCTGCCGTCCCCGGGGTCAATGCCTCGAGTTTTCCTTGGCCGGCGCAGGCAGGCCTATTGCAGCCTACTGACCCGGCAATTGAAAAACTATTGGAGCGTCTGGAATGGGCCGCTACGGCTAGGCCCATTTCAAACGAAGCGATTCCTTTTCAATTGCCGGGTAAGTAATTCGGAGTCTCCCATGTTCCAGGGATTCATCACCGGCTTTCGCGAAGGATTGGAAGCCTTTCTCGTGCTCGCCGTCATGGTGCGCTATCTGGACGGCATCGGACGCAACGACCTCAAACTTCATGTCCGCCTGGGTTTCGGTACAGGTGTGATCGCCTCGGCCGTGATCGGCGCCGCGCTTTTCCTGGTCTCTCGGGCGCTCGGAGCCGACTCGGGCCTTTCCTCGAAGCTTTGGGAAGCGGCCTCGGGCCTGGTCGCGGCGGGGCTGGTCACCACCTTTGTGGTATGGATGATACGGCACGGCTCCACCATGACAAAGCAGGTTGAACGCGGCCTTTCCGCCAGACTGTCACCCGCCGGTGTCTTCCTGATCGCACTCTTCATGACAGCCCGGGAAGGGACGGAAATCGCGGTGTTCGCTTTTGCCTCTCCGGATGGAGTTCCCTACCTGTTGGGTACCGCCCTGGGTGTCGGTACCGCCCTTATCCTGGCGATCGGTCTGTATTTCTCCCTCGTCAAAGTAAAACTGTCTGTAGTGTTCGCAGCCACGACCGTCTTCCTTATCGTCCAGGCCGGCTTCATCCTCGGCTATTCGATCCACGAATTTCTGGACTATCTCAAGGTCGCGGGTCTTCTGGATTCTTCCAGTCCACTGCTCGTCAAGCTGTTCAACGTGTCGAAGCTCTGGGGCGGCATCCTCGACCATAAGACGGGAGCGCTGGGCGCTCCTCTCTACGCGATCGCCGGCTGGTACTCCAGGCCCGAGTGGCTTCAGTTCATCGCACAGTACGCGTACACGGCGGGCTTTCTGATCTATTGGAGAAAGCGCCTGCCGCGAAAAGCAGGCGTGGCGTAAAATTTCCGGCCTTGCCGGCTGCCTGCCGGAACCCTCAGTCGCCCGGGCATGAGGGCTCACGGTTCGCCGCGGCTGCAGCGAACTTGCCCACTTCGTTGCGCGCGAAAGCCAGACCTATCAGGGTGCCCGGTCCGCCCACGCAACCGCCAGGGCAGGCCATGCCCTCGACCAGGTCGGGCGTCGCCTTGCCGGCCTTTATCTCGGCGAGCATTGTCCTGCAGTTGCGCAGGGTGTCGGCCTTGGCGAAGACCGTATCTTCCTTCCCGTACTTTATTTTCGCTACCTCGGCGATCGCTCCGCCCACGCCGCCCGCCACCGCATAGCCGCGGCCAAGGGCGCTCGCCTCTTCCGGGAATCCTGAAGGATCGATCGCCGCCAGATCGATGTCTTTCGCGACGAAAATCGCCGCCAGTTCCTCGAAGGTGAGGACGTGGTCGACATAAGGCCGCAGCTCCGGCTCCAGGGCTTCCGCTTTCTTGGCGATACAGGGACCGATGAAAACCACACGCGCCGAAGGCTCTCTGTCCTTGATGAGCTTGGCCGTCTCGACCATAGGCGTAAAGCTCTCGGCGATATGGCCGGCGAATTCGGGAAAATGCCCGCGCGCGGTCTGAACCCAGGAAGGACAGCAGGAAGTACCAAGGAAGGACTTGTCCAGCGGATCGCGCGGACCGGCTTTCTCCGCCAGCCGCTTTGCGAGCAGGAGAGTGTCGCAATCCGCCCCCAGGGCCACCTCGTGCACGGCCTTGAAGCCGATCGCGTGGAGGCCGGCCACGATCGCCCCTGGAGAGGCGAGACGGCCGAACTGCCCCACGAAGGATGGGGCGAGCAGCGCGTAGGGGTGTCCGACTTGCGGTCCCATGAGCTGGTGCAGAACCTGAACCAGCTCGGTCTTGTCCGAGATGGCGGCAAAGGGGCAGGACACGGTGCAAAGTCCGCAGTTCACGCATTTGCCCTGATCGATCGCGGCGAAGCCGTCCGGATCGGAATGGATGGCGTCGACTCCGCAGGCCGCCGCGCAGGGTCTGACCATGCGCGTGATCGATTGGTAGGGACAGGCTTTGACGCATTTCATGCACTTCACGCACTTTTTCTGATCGATGAAGGCTTTTCCGCCGTCGGGGAAGGAAATCGCGTTCACAGGGCAGACAATGGAACAGGGGTGCGCCATGCAGGACTGGCACATGTCCGTGACGATGACCTTGTCCTCGGGGCACTTTTCGCAGGCTGCCCGTATTACGTTGACCAGCGGCGCCTGAATGACTTTCCTGTCGGTGAAAGCCGCCTCTATCCCCGCGGAGACGGGCGTATTGTCCCTCTCTTCGATGAGGGGCAGGCCGAAGGCGAGTCTGATGCGCTGTCTCACGATGGAGAGTTCACGGTAGGAGCAGCAGCGGTAGGCCGGCTTGCCCATGTCGATGATGTCGAAAGGCAGGTAGTCGATCTCCTCTGGTTTCCTGCCCGCCAGGACGAATCTCGATATGCCGACGAATATCTTGCGCCTGATGTCGGTGCAGGGTGTGTAGAGTCCGCGCATTCTCTCGAATACTTCAGGCATGGAGAGCCTCCCCGCCCGAAGGGGTGGAGCGGGAAGTATCCAGCCCGGCTATCCGGGCCGCGGCGAGGCGCTCTATTTCTTCCATAACTTTTTCGGGTGTAGCCCTGACGAGAATCCGGCCGCCGATTTCAGCGACGGGCGAATCCCTGCCGCCCGAGCAGGTCTTGTCCATACAGCGAACACCCTCGATCACGATGAATTCGCCCAGGTCGGCGTCGCTCTCGAGCATTTCGATCAGGGCTTCGCCGCCCGCAAAACAGCAATTAGTGCCCACGCACACGCGCACCTTGATCGGTTCCATCTTCCGGCATCCTCCGCGGGGAGTTCGCAGCCCCGCACGCTTACGGCACAAGTATCGCCTGCGCCGCGGCCCGGTTCAATGCCCGAGGGCCTGGTGGCCTGGGTGCCAGAAGTCCGAGTGCCAGAAAGTCCAGAGTCCAAAACCTGGTTGCAGGGGTGCCCAAAGAGCACAAGCGTAGATGCCCGCATGAACGGTGTGCGTCAGCTTTATGCGATTTCGGAGAAAACCGCTTTCACGCGCGACGGTGACGATCCGGGCGTGCTAGCATAAGCAGTCCGAAATACTGAATGCAGGGAGCATGCACACGTGAAACCCCAGGGATTTTCGACGAAAGCCATCCACGCCGGTCAGGCGCCCGATCCTGCGACCGGCGCGGTCATGACCCCGATCTACGCCACTTCGACCTTCGTACAGTCGAGCCCCGGCGTCACCAAAGGGTACGAATACTCGCGCTCGAAAAATCCCACGCGGTCCGCCCTGGAAGACTGCCTGGCGGCCCTGGAAAATGGAAAGAGGGGCTTTGCGTTTTCCTCCGGCCTGGCCGCGTCGTCCGCCGTTATCGATCTTTTGCCCAAAGATTCGCATATAATTTCCATCGACGACATTTACGGTGGAAGTTTCCGGTTGTTCGAAAAGGTAAAAAGGGTCACTTCCGGGCTGACTGTCGATTATTCGGATATGTCCGATCCGGAAGCGCTGGCAGGATTCGTACACGACAAAACCAGAATGATATGGGTCGAAAGCCCGACCAATCCACTCCTGAAGCTGACGGATCTGAAACGCGTTGCGGAATTCGGGAAACGGCATGGACTTATCACGGTCTGCGACAATACTTTCGCCACCCCATACAACCAGAAACCCCTGGATTTGGGATTCGACATTGTCGTGCATTCCGCGACAAAGTATCTGAACGGCCACTCCGATGTCGTGGCGGGAGCGGCCATCGTCAGGGACGGCGCAGGGCTCGGAGAGCGTTTGGGATTCCTGCAGAACGCCACAGGCGCGGTGCTGTCGCCCTTCGATTCCTTTCTGGTCCTGCGCGGCCTGAAAACCCTGGCATTGCGGATGCGCGCGCATGCGGACAGCGCTTTGAAGATCGCACTATACCTGGAATCCCATCCGAAGGTCGAAAAAGTCCTTTATCCGGGGCTCAAGAGTCACCCGGACTATGCGCTTGCGCAACGACAGATGGCCTCGCCCGGCGGGATGATCACCTTCTTCCTCAAAGGCGGTCTCGCGGAATCGAAGGTTTTCCTGGAGAAAACACGACTTTTCGCCTTGGCCGAAAGTCTCGGCGGAGTGGAAAGCCTCATCGAACACCCTGCCTCCATGACGCATGCCTCCGTTCCCGCGGAAATCAGAACGAAGCTCGGGATCAGGGACAACCTGATCAGAGTTTCGGTGGGAATCGAGGATGTGGGGGATTTGCTCGAAGACCTGGATTTCGCGCTTAAGGATGTATGATCGGGTCGATATCCCGCTTTTTGCGCACAACCGCTAGCGCACAACCGCGAGAACGGGCTGATGCCCGAGCGTCGCGACGAAGGCCGCCGCCCTTTCGGATCTCGGCCGGAACAGGACTTCCTGCGGCGTTCCCGATTCGAGGATCCTGCCGTTTTCGATGAAGACCACCTCATGGGCGACGGCTGCGGCAAGACGAAGGTCGTGGGTGGCCAGGATCATCGTGACACCCTCGTCGGCAAGCTTTTTCAGCACTGTTACCACTTCCGCGGCCAGTTCCGGATCCAGGGCAGAAGTCGGTTCGTCGCAGAGAAGCACGGCCGGCGAGTGCGCCATGGCACGTGCGATGGCGACCCGCTGCTGCTGCCCGCCCGACAGTTCGTGGGGATAGGATTTTGCCTTGTGCGCCAGTCCCACTTTTTCGAGCAATTCCATCGCCCGCGCTTCCGCACGCTCTTCATCCCATTTCAGAACGGCGGTCAGCCCTTCGCTGACATTCCGCAACGCGCTGCGATGAGGGAAAAGGTTGAAGGACTGGAAGACCATGCCCGTGCGACGGCGGAGCCTCAATACTTCGTCCCGGCGGGGACGCATGGATGCGTCGAACCCGATTCCGGTGTCGCCCAGCTTCAAGGAGCCTGAATCGGGAATTTCCAGGAGGTTGACGCAGCGCAGCAGAGTGCTTTTACCGCCGCCGGACGGTCCTATGAGTACGGTCACCGAACCTTCCGGAATGGACAGATCGATTCCCTGCAATACGATAGTGTCTCCGAATTTCTTGACGATGCCCGATAGTTCGATCATCTCGATCCCTCCGCCGCGACGTGGCGTCCCAGCTTTCTCTCCAGGCGAGTCTGCAGCGACGAGAGTCCCGAGCTGAAGAGCAGATAGACGAAAGCGGCTTCCGCGTACAGGGTCAGAGGTTCGTAGGTCGTGGCAGCGATACGCTGGGCCGACTGGAAAAGCTCGGGCACGGTGATGGCCGCCGCGAGCGAGGTATCCTTGACCAGCCCGATGAAGGAATTGCCGAGCGGCGGCGTCGCGGTACGCGCCGCCTGGGGAAGGATTGTCCTGCGCAGGGCCTGGGAGCGGGTCATCCCGACGGAATAGGCGGCTTCCCATTGGCCTTTCGGCACCGACTGGATGGCAGCCCGAAGGATTTCCGACATATACGCCCCCATGTTGAGCGAGAAACCGATCAGTGCGGCGGGAAATGCGTCCAGAACGATCCCGACGCTCGGAAGGCCATAGAAAATCAGGAAAAGCTGTACCAGAAGCGGCGTGCCGCGAACAATCCAGACATAGAACCCTGCCAGCCTCGCGAGTAACGGAGTCCCGAAAAGTCGTGCAAGTGCGATGGCGAATCCGAGGCCAAGGCCGAATGTGAATGAAAGAAGGCTTAAGGGTATGGTGAATACCAGACCCGCCGAGACGATGGGCCAGAATGCGTCGATCACGATGTCAAACAAGCGTCCGTCAAGCATCCCAGCCTCCGTCCCGGCTTCGGCCGGTCAGTTCGAAACGTCTTCCCCGAAATACTTCATCGAGATCGCGAGATAGGTGCCGTCGGCCTTGGCATCGGCCAGAGCCTTGTCGATCGCGGCGAGCAGTTCCGGGTTTCCCTTGCGCATGATGATCCCCTGGGCTTCAGCCGATTCAAGCGAGGCAACCACCTTGAGTTTTGCGTCGGGCTTCTGTTTTTTGAAGTCGAGATAGGAAAGGCTGTCGTTGATGGTCGCGTCCACCCTTCCGGACAGCAGCAGGTCCACGGATTGGTTGAAACCGTCGACGCCGACCAGGATCGCGCCGTTTTCCTGTGCGAGGCGTCCGAAATTGCTGGTCAGAGCCTGCCCGGACTTTTTCCCTTTCAGGTCGGCGAACGATTTGATGGCTTTTTCGCTTTCGCGGACGATCAGGACCGCCTTGGAGACGATATAGGGTTTGGAAAAATCAAATTTGGCCTTTCTCGCCTCGGTGATGGTGACTTCGTTCGCGACGATGTCGTAGCGCCTGGCATCCAGACCGGCGATAAGTCCGTCCCATTTCCCTTCGATAAATTCGGCCCTGACGCCCAGGCGCTTCGCCACTTCCCTGGCAATTTCGACGTCGAAGCCGACAAGGGCTCCTGTCGAATCGTGATAGGTGAAAGGTGCATAACTGCCTTCGGTTCCTATTTTGATGACGCCTGCGGCCTTGATCTGGTCGAGGGAATTCTGTGCGAAAAGCGGCGAGGCGGCCGCGACGAACGCGACGAACATTGCGAGGGCGAAAACTTTCCTGCGGATTGCGGACATGGATATCTCCTTGAGGTCTTTGTGAGGTTCGGAACGAGCGTACTTTCCGGGAGCCGGAGGGCTCGGGCAAAGAACAGCTCTGTTCTCCTGGCTTAGATCGAATATTCCGGGGAGTTGTGCGCAGCGTCGGCGACTGTCATTCCCTGCAGGTAGTTACGGATAGTCTTGTCGAGCCCGATCCATACCGGCAGGGTCTTGCATTCGCCCGAACGGGCGCAGAGGCCAGGATCGGCGGTACATTCGAGGAGGGACGAACGCCCCTCCAGCACCTCCACGACAGTATACAGGTCGATTTCCGAAGCCGGTCTGGCGAGGGAATAGCCGCCCTTCGCACCGCGCGAAGCCTTTACGATTCCGGCGGCCTTGAGAGGGATGACGAGCTTGGAAAGATATTGTTCGGGGATTCCCTGACGCTCTGCGATGCCTCCGAGGTCGATGGGTTGCGTGTCACCCTTTTCGGCGAGTTCGATGAGGAGACGAAGACCGTAACGCGAGCGTGTAGTTATCATAGTATCTATATAATCCTATTTGGACCTAATTAGTCTAATATAAAACACCTTTTCTTGTCAATACGCTTTGCGATCCATTCACAAATCCAAACGAAGATATGCGGCGGCGAGAAACATGAAAGTGAGGAGGAGGAGCCCTGCAATATCCGCTATCGGATAGGCGCCAACGTCGAGGACTGCGTTGCGCATCAGGTTGACCGCATAGGTGAAAGGGTCGAAATAGGCGACGCGCTTGAGCCACTCCGGCGCGCCCGAAAGGGGATACACCGCCCCGCTGAGAGCAAAAAGGGGCATGGCGAGCAGATTGTTCACGTTGCCGAAACCTTCGATGGTTTTGACGAAGCCCGCGAGCAGTATACCGATCGATGTGGCAAGGGTGCCGGTTATGGCCATGCACAGCAGGGAGAGGAAAATTTTCAGCGGAGTCATCCCGATACCGATAAACGGAAAAAACAGGAATGCCGCAATCCCCTGGAGCAACGAGAGAAGAGTCCCCGCAAGCAATTTCCCCACGAGGATTGAAGTCCTCGCAACAGGCGCAATCCTGATTTCCTTGAGGAATCCGAATTCCCTGTCCCAGACGATGGAAGCCCCCGACATTATCCCGGAAAAGAGAATTCCCATGACGACGATACCGGGAAAGGTAAATTGCCGGTATGAATACCCGGAAATAAAATCGGCCGAACGTCCGGTTCCAAGGCCCGCGCCGAGAATCAGGAGCCATACCGCAGGACGCGCGACAGCTCCCAGCCATTGGTTCCGCTGTCTGAGATTGCGACTCAAGTCTCTGCGCGCGATAACCACGATATCGGCAGCCGCTGAAGCGCTCATACGAGCCTTCTTTCCCGCACGAGGTTGCGCATGTGCAGGGCGGCCCCGGAATCCGGATCGTCGGGCAGGTTCCCGGTCAGGGCGATGAAGGCATCATCGAGGGTCGGCTTCCGGAATTCCGTGACGGAAATCGATGCGCCGAATCTTGCATAAAGCCCCGCAATAAGGGCCGACCCGTCGGCAACGAACAGCTCTATGGAATCTGCAGCATCCGTGGGTGCGACTCTGGCGCCGAACATCATTTCCGCGGCCGCTCCGACTTCAGCGAAACGACGCGTCTTGATGCGAACGCGGTCATATCCGCCAGAGGCTCGTACTTCATCGGGGCTGCCCGTCGCGACGATTCTGCCCCGGTCCAGGATGGCGATGCGATCGCAGACTTCCGCTTCCTCGAGGTAGTGCGTAGTGAGAAATACGGTCGCGCCATGGTCTCGGTTCAAAGCCTTGATGCGGTCCCATATCTCTTTTCTGGCGCGTGAATCGAGCCCGGTGGTGGGTTCGTCGATGACGAGCAGCTTTGGCCGGTGGATCACCGCCCTGGCGATTTCAAGCCTGCGCTTCTGGCCGCCGGACAGGCGCATCACGGGCTCGTCCGCACGATCGGTAAGGCCAACATCGGCGAGAGACTCCCCTACCCGCAGGTCCGTATCGGTCCTGGACATGCCGAAAAGCATGGAATGGAAGCGCAGGTTTTCCCGAAGCGTCAGTCTTTCGTCCAGAGTGGAATCCTGAAAAATGACGCCGAGACGCGCTCTGACCAGGTCCGGATCTTCGTCGGGGTCGAAACCGTCCACAAGGACCGAACCTTCCTTCCTTCGCAGCATGGTGATGAGGATGTTGATGAGCGTTGATTTTCCCGCCCCGTTAGGGCCGAGCAATCCGAAGATTTCGCCCGGGCGCACCGAGAACGTAATCCCGTCGAGGACCTTCGTCGTACCGAAGGAATGACCAAGTCCGGCCAGGGCGATCATAGCAGACCGGTTCCGGGGCTGACCCACACTTTCCCGTCGTCTCCGACGATTACCACGTCGATGCCGTTCGAAGCGGCAAAGCGAAGCCCCCATTGGGGATCGTGGAGAAAAATCGCCTTCGTGAGGGCATCCGCTTCGGTGGCGTCACGCGTAACCACGGTGACCGAAGCGATTCCCGTTGCGGCCGGCCTCCCCGTCCTCGGGTCGATGATGTGCGAATACCTCTTACCCGAATCGATGAAAAAACGGCGCGTATCGGCCGAGGTGGCCAGCGAACGGCCAGGCGAGAGCGGAATGATGCCGGTCATCCGCGACGAATCGCGGGGATCTTCGATACCCACACGCCAGGCTTTTCCCGATGGACCGTGTCCCAATGCCTTGATGCTGCTCGTGCCGCCATTGATCAGAGCATTCTTGACGCCTTTGGCGACGAGCACCTTGGCGGCTTCTTCGACGGCATAGCCCTTGGCGATACCGCCCAAGGTCAAGGCCATTCCGGTGCCTCTCAATCGCACGCGCCGGTCTTCAGGGAAAAAATCGATCCTGTCGCTTCCGGTTTTCCGCATGGCGGCGTCGATCTCCGCGCCGGATGGCATGCGCCCTTCGCCGTCATAACCGAAGCCCCACAATTCCACGAGAGGCCCGACAGTAACGTCAAAGGTCTTTTCCGAAAGCTCCCAATACCGCTTCGCGGCCGTCAGGATATTCCACGTATCCTCGCCGACGCGCAGACCTTCGGGCGAAGCTCCGGAATTGATGCGCGAAAGATCGGAGTCTTCATTCCTGCCGACCTGGCGCTCGATTTGAAACATCCGCTCCATGGCGGCGTCGAGGGCAGGGCCCGCGTCGCGGTCATAGGAGGTGATTTCAATCATAGTCCCCATGACATAACCGGAACGGATTTCAGGTTCTTTCGAAGCCCGATTCGCAGCGAGGAACAGGAAAGCCAGACCCGAGACCACGGCCACGCCTGCGATCAGGATCCTGCGGAGGTTTTGTTTTCCCCGCCGCGCTTTGCTCGGGTTCATGGCCGGTCACTTCTTCCAGAAGGCGAAATACTTGGCGACGCTTTTGAGGTATGCATCGGATATGCCGATGGAGTCGCCTAGATCGGTCTTGCTTTCGGGAAGGATCGGAATCGGGTTGCAACCGCCCTTGATTTTTTCGATCTGGTCGAGCTTGAAGCGGTTGCCGCAGTTCTGGCATTCCAGAATGCTGTTGATCTGCTTGTAGTAGCCTCGGCCCGAACCGTAACAGACCTGGCAAGTGTTAAGGGCGGTCCTGATCGTTCCGTCCGAAGCCTTCACGGCGAAAATCTCCATCTTCTTCCCGTTGACCGTGTACGGATAGAATTTGGCGATCACGCTTATGTCTTTCTTGACGATGCGGATGGCCCAGTCCCCCTTGGCCGGAGCAGCGGCCTGGGAGAACCCCGAAGACGCCGTAAAGATGAGAAACAAAGCCGCAATGATGAATCTGGCGGGAAAGGAAAGACCGGAATTCCTGCGCATGCAACACCCCTTCGCAGTCATAGTGAGGCGAGTGTATCCCCCTTGCGTGAATTCCAGGTGAAGAGGCCGTAGGCTTGTCGTGAAGCACCGGGTCTGGTTTTGCCTAGTCTTGCCTGGCTTTGCCTGGCCGCCTGCGCCCGTCCGCCGGCACGGCTATGCAAATGCACGCAATGTCCGCGCCGCCTTCATTCTTCATTCACACTAGCGGAGTATGTTTCCCGCCATCGATCGAAGACGAAAGGGGTTTCCGGATGGCTGAAAAGCGGGCGACCATACGAGTCGAGGGAATGACGTGTTCAGCCTGCGAAGCGAGGATCGCAGGGGCAGTACGCTCCCTGCGGGGTGTCAAATCCGCGACCGCGAGTCTCCGCGGCGGGAAAGTCGAAGTCGCCTTCGACGATCTTGTCGTTTCGCTCGATGTCGTCAAAGCCGTCATCGTCCGGACAGGCTATGTCGTCAGGGAAAAGGAAAACTCCGGAGGAGCCACGGCACTCGGCGTCGGGATGCTCCTCGTTGCCCTGTACATGATCGCCAATTCCCTCGGCCTTTTCAGCGCCCTGCCTTCCTTCGATTCCACGGTCGGCTATGGGATGCTCTTCGTCGCAGGTCTCCTGACCTCGGTGCATTGCGTCGCAATGTGCGGCGGCATCGCGCTTTCACAAAGCGTGAAAACGGACGGCGCCGGCCGCCCCGAAGCCGCGGTGCCCGTTTCCAGGATAAAAACGCTTGCTCCCGGCCTGCTCTACAATGCCGGCAGAGTGATTTCCTATACGATTGTCGGCGGCATCGCCGGGGCACTTGGAGCGGCTTTCAGTGTTTCGCCGCGCGCAAAGGGGATCGTAGCGGCAGTCGCGGGAATTTTCATGCTGTTCATGGGGCTTAAAATGCTGGGCTACATGCCGCGCCTTCCGCGCCTGCGGCGTATAACGCGTGAGCCGCACCCAAAGCATGAACCGCGCATAGCGGCATTCCTGCCGGCATCGTTGTACGGACTGCCGGATCGGATACGCGGCGCGTTCAAAAACCGCGGATCGTTCGCGGTGGGGCTTCTGGGCGGTCTTATGCCCTGCGGCCCATTGCAGACCATGCAACTGTATGCGCTGGGAACCGGCGGATTTTTCGCGGGCGCCATGTCGATGCTGGTATTCTCCGCCGGTACCGTGCCCTTGATGCTGTCCTTCGGCATCGCCGCCGCGGCCCTGCCGCGGAAATTCCTGCCCGCGATGGTGCGGGCGAGCGCGGTGCTGGTGATGTTCCTCGGGCTTCTGACACTCGGCAGGGCCGCGGCGCTTGCAGGCGTCGCCCTGCCGTATCTGCCTTCGTCATTGTCGGTCGCCGGAGGACGGAATCCTTCGGATATCCTCGCGGAACTCAGCGAGACCGGGGAGTCCGCCGAAGCGGTCACCGCGAAAGCCGTCATGGGAGACGGTGTCCAGACTTTCGTCACCGATTTCGGCATCGACGGATACGCGCCTTTCACAGTCAGAGCAGGTGTGCCGTTCCGCTGGATAATCAATGCGACAGCCGAAGACCTCAACCCCTGCAACAACCCTCTCATCGTTCCTTCCTATGGCATCGAAAAAGAACTCGTACCGGGCGAGAACGTCATCGAATTCACGCCTAAAAAACCGGGTGCGATTTCCTACAGCTGCTGGATGGGGATGATCCGGAGCCGGATCTCGGTAGTCTCAGGCGACTGAAGAGACAAAACAGTATCTTGGATAGATCATCCTCGCGGAATCTCCGCCGGGAATCGGACGTACTATCGGAGGATAAAGTATGAAAGCTTTTATCGTTTCGTTATTGTTCGCCGTGACGGTGTTCGGGGCTGTCGCCCAGGATATCGAACTGCCCCGCCCTGCGGTCAAGAGCGGGGTCGACCTATTGCAGGCCATCAAGGACAGGAAGGTTTCGAAAACCTTCGTAAAACGGGATGTCCCGGCCGTCGAGCTGTCGACGATTCTGTGGTCGGGGATCGGTACCAGGGCGGTCGACGCGGTCACCAGCGCTACAAAGGCCGGCAGGAATGTTTCCTTCTCCGGAGACAACGCCTATATCAACGTTTACGTGCTTACGGACAAAGGAACCTGGAAGTACACTCCCGCAAACAACATGCTGGACCTTGTGACAAAGAGCGATTCGCGCGCGGCGGTTTCGAAGGCCTCCGCCCCCGATGCCTCCATTGTATTCCTTTTCACCGTCGACAACGCGCTGACGCCGTCCTTCCTCAAGGCCAATCCGGCTCTCTTCCAGCAGATGGCGAACGCCACCGCCGGTTTCGCCGCGCAGAACATGGCCCTGGTGGCATCCACGTACAAGCTGGCCGCCGTAGTCCAGTACACCTTGACTCCTGCGGGGGCCGCAACCGCCGCCGGCCTCGGCAAAGACGAAGCGCCGTTGTTCATCATGCAGATCGGGTACGCCGAGTAGCAAGACAGTCTTGAAAAATCGCCCGCCTTGCTTTCACGCCGATTATTGTCTTTTGCTGTGTTTTTATGTACTAGAGATGGCCGCCTGACCGGATATCGATACTGTCTTGCCTGGCACACTGGTCCGGATTATGTTTGCGGCAGCTTCGCACAGTAGTGCGGCGTAGTAACGCGGCACAGTAGTGCGGCGTAGTAACGCGGCACAGTAGTGCGGCGTAATGGCACGGAGTAGTGCGGCGCGGGGGCATCCGGGAGGCAACATGCGAATCCTTGTCGCGGACGATGAAGCCAAAATAGTGGAACTCGTATCGCGTTACCTTCTGGCTTCCGGGTTCGAGGTAGTGACGGCCCGCGACGGAAAACGCGCACTCGATGCGGCGAGAACAAGGGCGCCGGGCTGCGCGGGGCTGGATATAGGCCTTCCGGACATGGACGGACTCGACCTGGCCAGGGAAATCAGACGTTTTTCGGAGATGCCCATCATCTTCCTCACCGCCAGGGCCGACGAAATGGACAGGGTGCTGGGCCTGGAGCTGGGCGCCGACGACTATGTCACCAAACCCTTCAGCCCGCGCGAACTCGTCGCCAGGGTCAAATCGGTGCTGCGGCGGAGCGCGCGGGCAAGCTCAGGCGGCGCGCCAGGGGCTGTCCTGTCCGTAGGGAGCCTCAGGCTCGATCCCGACCGGCGAGAACTCAAGGTGGACGGAAAACCCGTAATCCTCACCGCCGCGCAGTTCGCCATAATGGAGCTGCTGATGCACTCTCCGGGCCGCGTATTCTCCCGCCAGGAAATACTGGAGGCCGCCTCCGACTCGACCTTCGAGGGTTACGAGCGCACGGTAGACGCCCACGTCAAGAACATAAGGAAAGCAATCGGCGACGACGGAGCCTCGCCCCGTTTCATCGGAACCGTCCGCGGCGTCGGCTATAAGCTTCTGGAGACCGCGGGTGAAACTTAAGACCAGACTTCTCGCTTCCCTCCTGGCGGTGGCCCTCACTGGAGTGGCCTCCTCCATGCTCGTGGTAACGGCAACCGCCTCCCGTCTTTTTCGCGGATATGTACAGGATGGAGACAGAGAGAAAGCGGCGGTCTACGCGCAGCTTCTGGGGCGCTACTACGCCGGGAAAGGCTCCTGGGAAGGACTGTCGGACTTTTTGGCGCAAATATCCCCGGCCGTAGACACAAGCGTCGCACAGATGGCGTTCGCCGCCCCCGCAGAAAACCATGGACAGAGCGGAGTCCTGGCCGTCGGCACGGACAGGATCGTCGTAGCCGACGCCACGGGGCTCGTTATAGCCGACACGGCGGGCCTCGTCACCGGTTCCCAGCATCCGGCGCGTCATCTGGACAAGGGACTGCCGGTGTCTCTACCAGGCACCGATCCGGGAGCCACCCAGGGCGCCGCCCATAGTATCGCCCAAAGTGCCGAGCCTGTCGGCCGTGTCCTGGTGGGTTCCATGGTGGATTCCGCCCTCTCCGACCGCGCCGAAGCCTTCCTGCGCGACTCGGTCGCCGCTCTGGCCGCAGCGGCGATCGCTCCCGCCCTCGCCGCGATCGCCCTCGGTCTTCTCCTCGCGGACAGACTTTCCCGTTCCACGGCAAGGCTGGCGACGGCTTCGGCCAAAGTCGCCGCCGGAGATTTCGCGGCCCTCGTCGAGCCCGAAGGGCCCGATGAATTCAAAGCCCTCACCGTCTCCTTCAACACCATGGCCAGAGACCTCGAGCGTCTGGAAAATTCCCGGAGACGGCTTATCGCCGACTCGGCCCACGAACTCCGCACTCCTGTCACCCTGCTGAAAGGCGGCCTCGAAGCCATGCTGGACGGCGTCTATCCCCGCAGCGACGAGGCGATTCGCTCTCTTCTGGAGGAAACGTCCAGACTCTCGCGGCTTATCGATTCTCTGCGCGAACTGGAGTTGATAGATTCGGGCAAGCTCCCGATCGAAATTGCCCAGTTCGATCCTGCCGGAATCGTCGCCGAAACGGGAGCGCTTTTCTCCGCGATAGCGAGGGAACGCGGTCTGCAACTGGAAATTTTCCTTGGCCCTCCCCCGGGCGAGGTGTCCGGACCGGAGCGAACATCCGCCGTCCCCGCTCTCTGCCGCGCCGATCCCCAGCGCACAGGCCAGGCCCTGCGCATTCTCCTGGACAATGCCTGCAAATACGTTCCCGAAAACGGTCTCGTACGTGTCAGTCTGCGGACCGGCCTCCCGCAAGTCCGCCTCGCGATTCTGGTCGAGGATTCGGGTGGCGGCGTCCCCGAGGCCGACAGAGAGACAATATTCGAACGCTTCGTGCGCCTCGACGCAGCGCGGATTTCGGGCGAACCGGGCCAGGGTCTCGGTCTACCCATTGCGCGTGAAATCGCCCGTGCCCAGGGCGGCGACCTCTACTGCCTCCGCTCCGAAACCTTGGGCGGCGCGGCTTTCTGGCTGGAGCTTCCCGGCGCTCAGTCGTAAACCAAGTTTCATCCGAAAGTCCCTTCCGCTTGACTGCCGTCGCATGGCATGCAACTATTCAATCATTGAATAGTCAGTGAGCCAATTTCAAACCTCGATTACTTTTGAAATTGACTCGCATTTGCTTCGGTTTCTACAAAACCGTGTGCAAATGCCGCAAATTCTGGCAGCTTTTTCAAAACCTTCCGACTTTTGAAAAAGCTCCATTGATTGACTACCTCCAAAAGGATGGGGCATGAGTGCAGGCAATGCGGCGCTTTCGCCGTCGGTGGAGTTTGCTCTTCTGGGGCTCCTGCGGGAGCATCCGATGCACGGTTATGCCCTGTATCGGACCTTGAGCAGGAAGTCCGGAGTCGGACTCGCCTGGTCGGTCAAGCGAAGCCAGCTGTACGCGATACTCGCTTCGCTGGAAGCGCAGGGGCTCATCGAGGGTGAAATCCCCGCCGGCGCGGCAATGCCCGTGTCCGGCGTATCCGGCGCGGCGACCTTACCCGAGCTGTCCAACGGCCCTCCCCGCAAAGTGTTCAGGACCACTCCAAAAGGCTTGTCCGCCTTCCGCGAATGGGTGTCCTCGCCCGTCGCCCGCGGCAACATGCGCGTGGAATTCCACGCAAAGCTGCATTTTGCCCTCGCCGAGAGCGATACCGCCGCGGGAGCGCTCGTCGCCGCGCAGAGGGAACTATGCGCGGACTGGATCGACGACATGCGTTCCCGCCGGGCCCATGCCGTACAATCCCCGTCTGCTGTGGCGACCGCACAGGTTGGACCGGCCGCAC
>Ga0074198_1000548_pt1 | contig 36870 bp, 27 predicted proteins | sample EPASupsiteSAE323_FD_64527 | JGI IMG/M metagenome (GOLD analysis project Ga0074198, IMG submission 64527) | Bioremediated contaminated groundwater from EPA Superfund site, New Mexico - Sample SAE3-23 | ecosystem: Environmental > Aquatic > Deep subsurface > Groundwater > Contaminated ... | reverse complement strand
AAGACGCTAAAGCCGCATTGATATCGAATTTTGATTTCAGCGATATTCAATCACAGTCTATCATAGACATGCGCCTTCGCGCTTTGACCGGCCTTGAAATAGAAAAGATCGAAAAAGAATATCAGGAATTAATGAAAAACGTCGCGGATTTGCGCGCCATACTCGCCGATTCGAAACTCATTTACGACATAATAAAAAAAGAGCTTATCGAAGTGCGAGAAAAATACGGCGATGCGCGCCGCTCCAAGTTCCTCGATAAAATAGATGAAATTACCAAAGAAGACTTGATTAAAGAAGAAAATGTCATGGTCATAATAACCCATTCGGGTTATATAAAACGAATGCCGAGCGATATATACAGATCGCAAAATAGAGGCGGAAAAGGTTCGACCATAGGCAAAATGATCGATGAAGATTTCGCGGAACATATATATGTGGCATCGTCTAAGGATTATCTGTTCTTCTTTACGAATTTTGGAAAGGCTTATTCGATAAAAGTTTATGAAATACCCGAAGCGACCAAGCAATCGCGTGGAAGGCTGCTTAGCAATATAATAAAACTTGAGCAGGGAGAAAAGATATCGGCGATAGTTCCAGTCGATTCGTTCGACGACGTCACCTTCTTCGCTTTTGTGACAAAATATGGCCAGGTTAAGAAAACTCCGCTGATAGATTACAAAAATTCAGTCTCGCGCGGCATAATAGCCATAAAGCTCGACGAAAACGACGAGCTTATAAAAGTGTGCATGACTAATGGAAACTGCGATTTTATGATAGGAACGCGTTTCGGCCAGGCCGTATGGTTTTCCGAAAAACAGGTAAGAAGCATGGGACGCTCGACTAGAGGCGTTCGCGGCGTTAATTTGCGTGAAGGCGATTACGTAATCGACATGGAAACTGTCAATGAAAATAGCACCATATTAACCGTTACCGAAAACGGTTACGGCAAGAGGACGCCTGTTTCTAAATATAGAAAAACCCGCCGTGGAAGTTCGGGAGTAATAAATATCAAGATTAACGAAGACAACGGTTCAGTTGTCGGAATGCTTGAAACGGCCAATGGTGAAGACGATGATATCGTATTGTTGACCCAGACGGGAATGATAATAAGAACGAGCATAGGCGCGATATCCGAAACCGGAAGAAACACCATAGGAAGAATACTCATAAGGCTTAATCAGAACGATAAAGTAATAGGCGTATCGCACGTCGAAAAAGAGGTAAATAAGGAAACTATTTACAAAACTGCATCCAATACCGGTGAAGGCGAAGAAATAATAGACGACGATTCGGTAATTGATGAAGTCGAAGATGATCTTGTAGATGAAGATACAGGCGAAAATGGCGCCGATAAGAAAAAATAATATGATTTAAAATTATATGGGAACGGGCTTTTTTAAGCTCCGTTCCCATTTTATGCTTTTATTGGGGCTAAAAATTATGGCGTTCAAAGAATTTTTTTCATTTAAAATTACCCGTGAATTCGGCGTGCTGCTTTTTTTTATAGTGGTGACGTTTTTTTTCGTCGTATATGAAACCGAGCAGATGGGCGTCAGCCAGCTTCAGCTGGAAGTAGGCGAAATGGAAAAAAAAATAAAACTGGCTGGTTATGAAAATGAGCGGTTGATAATGGAAGTTGAAGATTTAAAAACGGACGTCGGAGTGGTCAAGCTTGCGCGCGAGCGTTTAAGGCTTGTATTTCCGGGAGAAATAGTGGTTAAGGCGGTATCGAGCGAGGAAGTGCAGATACAAAAATTAAGAAACCGTATGGCCAGCTCTAAAAAAACCGAAGCCAAGCCGATTAAACGCGAAGTTATAACTTCATATGCCGATGAAAGCGGCGAAGATGTTCAGCAAGACCCAAATGCGTTAGACGAAATTCAACCCGACGACGTAGTTATAGACGATGATAGTTCTGAAGATATAGATGGCGAGTGATATTTTTTGAAAAATTATACATTTAAAACGAAAAGTAAAAAAATGAGCGTGAGCGCTTCGAAAAAACGCAAAGAAATTTTAGCGGATGTCCAATCCGAAGCCGATTGGCGTGAAACTCCCATAGACAGAGTCGGCGTTCGCGGCTTGAAATATCCGGTAAGCGTGCTTGATCGCAGCAATAAAAAACAGTGTACTGTCGCCGAAATAAGCATGTATGTCGATCTCGCAAAAGAAATAAGAGGTACGCACATGAGCAGGTTCGTCGAGATATTAAACGAATATCGCGGGCTTGTAACCATGCTTAATATAGACAAAATTTTAAAATCGATGTTAAAAAAGTTCAACGCGACCAGCGCTCACTTTAATATGAAATTCGATTATTTTATTGAAAAATCTGCTCCCGTTTCTAAATCGAGCGGTCTTTTATGCTACGAATGCGAATTCATCGCCGAGTTTTCAAAAGAATCAGGCTATGATTTTGTCCTTGGCGTCAGAACTCCGGTTAATACTTTATGCCCCTGCTCAAAAGAAATATCCATCGAATCGGGCGGCGCGCATAATCAACGAAGCGTCGTTGATATTCATGTAAGATTCAAGGAATTCGCATGGATAGAAGAAATTATAGAAATAGCGGAAAAATCTGCTTCATCGCCGTTATATTCGCTTTTAAAAAGGTCCGATGAAAAGTATGTAACCGAAAAGGCTTATAATAACCCGCGCTTTGTCGAAGACGTGGTTAGAAATGTGTCAAAAGCCCTTATGGCCGATGATAATATAAAATGGTTTACCGTCGAGGCTGAAAATTTCGAATCTATACATGCGCATAACGCTTATGCGATAATAAAAAGAGATAAGAGGTATTTTTAAAAATGAGCGAATGCCTTATGCGAAAAAAAAGCATGGCTTTTGAACGGGAATTGAAATTATCGAAGGAGCGTTACAGGATTGTCGCCGATTTTACATATGACTGGGAATTCTGGATGTCTAACGATAAGCTGATGTTATATGTATCTCCATCGTGCGAGCGCATAACCGGATATAAACCTGAAGAATTTATAAAAGACGACGGCCTTTTTGAAAAAATAATTTATAATGAAGATAAAGAAAGAGTAATTGCTTATATAAAAAAATATTTTAAGAGCGAGCGCATAATAAATATCGATTTCAGGCTGCTTCGACGCGACGGCCATATCCGCTGGGTAGGCCATATAAGCCAGCCTGTGTTTGGTGATGACGGAAGGCCTCTGGGCAGGCGCGCCAGCAATCGCGATATTACGGTAAGAATGAAAATGGAAGAAGAGTTGCGTAAAAGTGAAATACGCTACAGGACCGTTGCCGACTTTACTTATGACTGGGAATTCTGGATATCGCCTTCCGGCGAGATGCTTTATGTTTCTCCGTCATGTGAACGCATAACAGGTTATAAGCCCAGACAATTCATAAAAGATTCCAGGCTTTTCGAAAAAATAATACATCCCGAAGATAGAGGGATGTTTATTGATATATTTGACAGGATGTCGAAACATGAAGGCGTAATAAGCGCCGATTTTAGAATATTGAGAAAAGGCGGGGGCGTCCGCTGGATAGGCCATGTAAGCCAGCCAGTGTATGGCGATGACGGAAGGCCTTTGGGCAGGCGAGCCAGCAACCGTGATATAACCAGAAACAAAAAAATAGAAAGCGATCTTAAAAACTCCAGGGAAGAGCTGAACGAAAAAAATATAGAACTTGAAAAAAAGAATATAGCGTTAAAGGAATTATTGAACCAGATAGAAATAGAACGCAAGCAAATGAAAAAAAACATATCGATAAATATAGATAAATTGCTGATACCGACTATAGGCAAACTTAAGCAGGCTCTTAAGTATGGCGGGGAATCCGAAAAAAAATATCTTCAAATACTTGAAAATTCACTGACCGAAATATATTCTTCATTTGGAAGTAAAATATCAAATGTCAGTCTGAAATTAACGCTCAAGGAAATACAAGTATGTGATATGATAAAAAATGGTTTTTCAAATAAAGAAATTTCCGACATGTTGAACCTTTCCGTTAAAACGATAGAGACCCATCGAAAAAAAATTCGTCAAAAACTAAATCTTGTTAAATCCGATGTAAACCTTGCTAATTTTCTCCAGAATTACAAAAATACTTTATAATCGATCATATAAAAAAATCATGCCGAATAATATATAAAATTAATGGGTATTGTATATACCCATTATATACCATGTTATACCCTGATATATTTATAGATACATATTGAAGCTTTGGAATTTAAAATGTAGAATTATATGTGAAGCTTATATTCAAGAGGGTGTGGACATGGAAGAAGATATGCTGAGGGAGTTTTTGATCGAAACATATGAAAACCTTGAAAAGCTAGATAGCGATTTGCTGGTTCTGGAGAAATCCCCGGATTCAAAAAGCACGCTGGATAACATTTTTAGAGTTTTTCACAGCTGCAAGGGTGCGTGCGGCTTTCTCGGGTTGTCAAAACTTGAAACTATCGCTCATGCCGGCGAGAATTTATTAGGAGGGCTTCGCGACGGGGCTATAAAAATGAATTCCGGAATAACGGATGTTCTTCTGGCTACTGTTGATGCGGTCAGAAAAATACTGTCTTGCGTCGAGAATTATAAAAATGAAGGGAATACCGATTATTCGAATTTGTTGAAAAATATATACGAGTGTCAGAGCGGCGGAGGCAAGCCCGATGAACGTATCGAAAAGTCTTCCGTTCCGGCTTGCGGCGAAGACGACGAAATGACGGCCAGGGTTAAGGGCTTGAGTAAGGCTCAAAGCGAACTTTTTGAAAATATAGTGTGTGAAATATTATCTAAAAAAGGTTCGCTTATGCCGGAGGATATTGAGGCGGCATTGAGCCAGTGTATGGGTTCTGAAAAAGAGGCTTTACCCTGCAAGGAGCCTGCTGTAAATACGGTTACTTTGAGTTTGGATAACCTCGAAGGTAAAAGCGAGCAAAAAGGCCAGAACGTCGCTGACAGTAGCATAAGAGTGAATATAGAATTACTTGATAAGCTTATGAACCTTGTCGGAGAACTTGTTTTGATAAGAAATCAGCTTTTGCAACTAACGAGCGGAACCGACGATGGAGGTTTTATAAGCATATCGCAGCGCCTGAATCTTATTACAAGCGAGCTTCAGGAAGGCATAATGAAAACCAGGATGCAGCCCATAAATAATATATGGAGAAACTTTCCAAGGGTTGTAAGGGATGTGGCTTCGACGCTCGACAAAAAAGTGAGGCTCGAAATGCATGGAAAGGAAACCGAGCTTGATAAAACTATAATAGAAGCTATAAAAGATCCTTTGACTCATATTTTAAGAAATTCGATCGATCACGGAATAGAAAATTTATCTCAGCGCATCGAAAAAAACAAGGCTGAAGAGGGCCTTATTTTATTAAGAGCATATCATGAAGGCGGCCAGGTTAATATTGAAATTATAGACGACGGAGCAGGAATAAATATAGCTAAAGTTAAGCAAAAAGCTATAAAACAAGGAATTATAACGGCCGCTCAAGCATCGGTTATGACCGAGCGTGAAATAGCCAACCTTGTTTTCATGCCAGGCTTTTCGACGGCCGAAAAAGTGACTAACATTTCCGGGCGGGGCGTCGGAATGGATGTCGTGAGAAAAAATATCGAAAAAATAGGCGGAACCGTTGATATTGAAAATAGGCCGGGAAACGGCACTACCGTTAAAATAAAAATACCGTTGACCTTGGCCATAATTCCAGGGCTTATCGTAACAAGCGGCGGCGATAAATATGCCATACCTCAGGTAAGTTTGCTGGAAGTTGTCCGGCTTAAAGCTGACCATTCTAAAAATGTCATAGAAGAAATACACGGTACTCCGGTTTATCGTTTGAGGGGGAAATTATTGCCTATAGTCTATCTTAACAGAGAGTTAAAGCTTTCCGGTAACGAACATGTCGATATTTCGAAAGATGATGATATAAACATAGTAGTCTTGCAGGCTGGCGACAGGCAGTTCGGACTTATAGTAGACGTTGTTAACGACACCGAAGAAATAGTAGTAAAGCCTATGAGCAAGCAAATTAAAGAAATACCGGTATTTGCGGGAGCTACGATAAGAGGCGATGGCCGGATAGCGCTTATACTAGATATACTTGGCATCGCAAAATTATCGGGAGTCGTTTCGGAAGCTCAGGACAGGTGGTTAATGGAAAAATCATTTCAGAACACTAAGAAAAACGATGAAATTCAACAGATATTGCTTTTTAAAACGCGGAATAACGGCCGAATGGCCCTTCCTTTATCCAAGGTGTCGAGGCTTGAAATTTTCAATTCTTCGGATATAGAAAAAGCTGGAAAAATTGATGTCGTTCAGTATCGCGGCCAAATATTGCCTCTTATTTACGTGTCTTCAATTTTGCCGGAAAGAAGAAACTGTATTAGGGAAACGGTTTCTAATAAGACCGATTTTGATACATCGTCTGTGAACTTCAATTTACAGGTGGTGGTTTATTCTTCCGAAGCCAACAAATGCGTAGGGCTTGTTGTAGATTCAATTCTGGATATAATTGAAACCAATTTTGAAATACAACGAACAGCCTGCCGTGATGGCGTTCTTGGTTCGGCAGTGATTCAAAGCAGGGTGACTGAAATTTTAGATATGGAAAATCTGGTAAAAAAAATAAACCCTTCTTTTTTTAATGCTTAATTTTTCTGGAGTGTAAATGAAATGGATGAAAGGCAATTTTGTACTTTTTATCTCGACAGGCTTTTTTTTGGAATAGAAGTTACCAAAGTTCAGGAAGTTATAAAATTTCATGAAATAACGACTGTTCCGCTTTCTAAAAAAGTTATAAAAGGGTTGATAAATCTAAGGGGCCAGATCGTGACCGCCGTAGATTTGAGAACAAGGCTGGAACTTTCTGAAAGGCAAGATCTGTCGTATGTAATGAATATAATAATAAAGATCGACGATGGAGCCGTGAGCTTTATGGTGGATGAAATAGGCGACGTTCTTGAAATAGGAAATGAATATTTTGAACATCCGCCGGAAACTTTAAAAGGGATAGCACGTGAACTGATATGCGGAGCTTATAAGTTGAAAGACAGACTGCTGCTGATTCTTGATACCGAAAAAGTCTTGAGCATTTAAATTTGCTAAAATAAACTTATGGAGGATTTTAAAAATGAAAGCCTTATTTATACCGGGAATTAAGATTATGGACAAACTCAGGTATACTTATAAATTTTTTCTTGTTGGTTTAATAATAATAATTTCTTTTGGGATATTTCTTTATTCGATAATTTCTAATTTGAATTCGAATATAGATTTTTCACAAAAAGAAAGATTTGGAGTGGAATATCTCGCTCCGGCCGGTGAATTTCTTGAACAGCTACAAACTCACAGATATGTGACGGACAGATATCTTCGATCTAATTCAAATTTTTTGGAAAATATAAAGGAATTGAACGCTAAAATTGATGAAAGCGTTGAAAAAATAAGCATGGTTGACGCTAAATTGAATGGGCAATTAAAGTTGTCGGAAAAGTGGAATTCTTTAAAGGAAAAGTGGAATTTACTGAAAAAGAACAGCCTTACCGTTTCTACGTCTGAAAATATGCTGGCTCATAATTCAATTATAAGTGATGTTCTCATACTCATAATAGATGCGGCCGATGCTTCTAATCTAACTCTGGACCCGGATGTCGATTCGTATTATTTGATGGATTCGGTGTGCACTAAAATCCCGTCTTTAAGTGATAATATTGCACAAATTAAAATAATGGCCGCAAACATAGGTTATGCCAAGGTTATAAGCGCAGATGAAAAAACAAATATCGTCGTTATAAACGGATTATTGAAATCGAATATAGAAAGCGTTGAAAAGAATATTCAAAGAGCTTTTGATTATAATTCCGGAATAAAAAGCGCTATAGAAAACGACCTGCTTTCATGCGTAAAAAATGTCAATTCGTTTTTCGATAACATTAATTTGAAGATGCTTAATTCTCAATCCATTTCTTATAACGTGGATGAATTTTGCGATGAAGGCGCACGTTCGATTACATTGAGCTTCAAATTGTACGATACTGAATTGTGCGTTTTAGACCAGCTTATTAAAACGCGGGTTGACGGGTATTCAATAAAAAAGAATCAGATAGTGGCATTTACGATTGCGATGTTTATATTGCTCGGCTACATATTTATATCGTTTTATTATTCTACAGCTCCGGTTATTATGAATCTTTCAGAAATAGCCAATCAGATATCTCTTGGTAATATAAACCAGATCGTCGAGTACGAATCTTCCGATGAAATGGGAAATCTTGCGAAATCTTTTAAAAAAGTCATAAATTATATAAAGAGCGTTTCCGATTCGGCAAAAAGCCTTTCCGTTGGAAATTTCAATATAAATATGTCCGCTCAATCGGACCACGACCTTTTATCTAAGAATTTTTTGAATATGGCGGTTTCGCTTAAAGGTTTAATGAACGAAACAAAAAAAGTCACGCAGCTGGTAATTGAAGGCGATATTAAAACGAAAGCCGATTCCACTCGTTTTGAAGGCGCCTATAAAGAGCTTTGTGAAGAGCTTAATAGCATATTAAATATATTATATGAAAGCATTTACAAAGTTTCGCAGTATACGACGATGCTTGCCAGCGCTTCTGAGGAACTGACTTCCGTAAGCAAGCAGATGACGGAAAATGCCGGCAGCACGTCTAATATGGCTTCTACCGTTTCGAGCGCCGCGGAACAGTCACAAAAATCAATACAGATGGTTGCCACGGGTACGCAGGAAATGGGCGCAAGCATAAAAGAAATAGCGCGAAACACGAACGAAGCGGTTAAAATGGCTACTACGGCGGTTAATGTGGCTAAAACGACTAATGATACCGTTTTGAAGCTTGGCGAAAGCAGCGTTGAAATAGGAAAAGTCATAAAAGTGATAAATTCCATAGCCGAACAGACGAATCTTTTAGCTTTGAACGCTACAATAGAAGCGGCCCGCGCAGGGGAAGCCGGAAAAGGTTTTGCGGTAGTCGCGAACGAGGTTAAGGAACTTGCGAAAGAAACTGCAAAAGCGACGGAAGATATAAGCAGGAAAATAGAAATGATACAACAGGATACAAAAAATTCGGTAGAGGCCATAGGCCAGATAACTGCGATAATAAACCAGATAAACGATTTTCAAAATACTATAGCGAGTGCGGTTGAACAACAAACCGCGACTACGAATGAAATAAATCACAATATAGACAACGTTGCCAAAGGAAGTACCGAAATAACTAAAAACATAAACGGAGTCGCTGTTGCCGCTAAATCTACCGAGCTTGGTTCAAAAGATACCCTTCAAGCTGCGAAAGAGCTTGCCAGAATGGCGTCTGAGCTTCAGAGCCTTGTAAATCAGTTCAGGATGTAAATATAAATAAAGAACGGGCGGTATTAAAATTTTATGTCAAAAATAAAAACATTGATAGTAGACGACTCTGTCGTAAACAGAAGAAACATGATCAATGCGTTAAGCGATAATTTCGAATTCGAAATAGTCGGTTTTGCCGCCGATGGTTCACTGGGCTTTAATAAATTCATATTAAATTCTCCGCATGTCGTTTTGCTGGATTTAAATATGCCCGAATTTGGCGGAATTGAAATGCTTAAAAATATAAGAAAGGCTGATAAAAAGGTTATAGTAATAATGCTTGGAGAAGCCGATGAATCGGACGAAGCCCACACGTTGGAAGTTTTATCTCATGGCGCAAACGATTACGCGATTAAACCTTTAAGCATGAGTAATGCCGAGGATGCCGGAAAGTTTATGAACACGATTGTCATTCCGATGATAAAACAACATTTGAGCATTGCGGAATTTAGTCATAATAATAAAGAATCATCTAATTATGCTGATGCTTTAAAAATGGTGGACGAAACAAAAAAAGAAGAAAGTTCTTCTCTTGACATTCTTGCAATTGGCGTTTCCACCGGAGGGCCGAAAGCTCTCGAAACTCTGTTATCGGGTTTTCATGGAAAAATAGATGTTCCGGTATTAATTGTTCAGCATATGCCGGCGTCTTTTACAAAACTTCTTGCGGAAAGGCTTTCATGTGAAACTGGTCTTTGTGTAACTGAAGGAATTTCAGGCGAAGCCGTTAAAAAAGGAAAAATTTATGTAGCGCCTGGCGACTATCACATGTGCGTTCGAAGAGAAGGCTCTTGTGTTAGCATAATTCTGAACCAGGACCCTCCTGAAAATTCATGCCGGCCTGCCGTAGATGTTTTATTTCGTTCAGTGGCGCAAATATATGGAAATAAGACGTTATCGGTTATATTAACTGGAATGGGTCAGGATGGCCTTATAGGTTGTGAGCATATAAAAAAAGTGGGTGGTCAGATAATAGTTCAGGACATGTCGACGAGCGTCGTGTGGGGAATGCCAGGCGCTGTAGCTCAGGCTGGTTTGGCTGACGCCATATTGCCTGTAGGTGAAATTGCCGCTGAAATTGAAAAAAGAATACTTATATTCAGAAAATTAAGTGCTTAAATTTAAATAAGAGTGTGGCTGTGAAATGAATAAGCTTTTAAATGTGACCATCGAAGACTTCAGATATATTCAGAAATTCGTTAAGGAAATATCTGGAATCCATCTTGAAGAAGACAAAACTTATCTAATTGAATCCAGGCTTTCTCACATAATCGAAGGAGAAAAATTTCCTTCTTTTAAAGAATTGATTTTTAAACTCAGAAATGAAAATTTTAATGGGTTCCATCAAAAAATAATCGAAGCGATGACTACTAATGAAACATCGTTTTTTAGAGATGTTCATCCTTTTGAAACTTTTAAAAATTTTATTTTGCCTGAATTCATTGAAAAAAGGAAATATGAAAAAAACATAAAAATATGGAGTGCGGCTTGTTCTACGGGCCAGGAACCTTATAGCATCGCAATGATTTTAAACGAAAAATTTGGAAACGTATTCGGATGGAATGTAAATATTAAAGCGAGCGATATTTCGGCTGAAATGATTTCAAGATGCAAATGCGGTTCTTATAATTGCCTTGAAATTAGCCGTGGTCTTTCAAATGATATGCTTGAGAGATATTTTTCTAAAAAAGAAAATAATTGGATCATTAAAGACGAACTGAAAAACATGATAGATTTTTTTCAAATGAATCTTGTTTCCGAATGGCCGTTTGACAATAAAATAGATGTTATATTTATGAGGCATGTTTTAATATATTTTGATATTGAAACCAGAAAAAACATAATGGCAAAAATAAAAAAAATTATAAAACCTGATGGATACTTGATATTGGGAGTCGGTGAAACTACCTATAACATAGATGAAGATTTTGAATGTGTTCAGATCGATAAAACGAGCTGCTACAAATTAAAAACATAAATTTTTACAAATTATATTATGATTAAACTAATAACAATATACCATATCGTTTTTAAAACATGATTTTTTTATTAAAGCTTCATTAATTATATCTTTAATTTTCCCTTTTTTATATAAAAAATTTATTACATACGCATCGATGCCGGAATGTATGCACATATTTTCAAATATCGGGTTGAAAATTGGACCGTAATCATATGCTATTATTATGTTTTCATGTGAAAACCCTGATAATATCTTCATGCTTTCATTTTTTAAAAGTAAAGCGTGAACAAATATTACTTTACAATCTTTTCTTAATTTTTCAAGTTTTTTAAATGAATCGCATTCGATCGGTTCGATATTTTCAACTTGAAAAAAATTCAGCACATCGTTTTCCAAATTTTTTTCGGAATACATGAATATTACTTTATCCGTTACTGTAGTTGGTTTCATAAATTATGCACCATTATAAAATTATTTTGAAATGTGTATCATAATACAATTTATATATGATAACGTCAATAAAGATAATACAGTATTTAATTATAATTAAGATAAAAAATGTTACAAATATTTATAAAAATGTCTATAATTACATGAATTTCAGGTTATTCTATTTTATATAATAATGCCGTATTATTTTACATATTGATAGGCAAGCTTAAAAGTGTTATAATAATATAATTATTATTAATGAGGTATATACTTGTATAAAAGCTTTTTTCCATATATAATTTTTTTTATATCCGGATTTTGCGGACTTGGTTATGAGATATTATGGTGCCGTGAATTCAACCTGATTCTCGGCCATACGACATATGCCACAGCTATAGTCCTTGCGTCTTTTATGACGGGCCTTGCGATTGGCTCTTATTATTTAGGCTTTGCGGCCGATCGCGTCAAATCCGCCGTGAAACTTTATGCTTATGCTGAGCTGGCCATAGGTTTTTACGGAATTTTTTTTTACAGGCTTATCGAAATTTATAAAAGTTTTTATATATTAGCATATCCATATATTCCTTCTCCGGCGGTTGAAGCGGCTTTTAAATTATTTTCGGCCTTCGCGCTTATGATAATACCTACGACGCTTATGGGCGGAACTTTTCCGATAATGGCGAAAATAATTATTGAAAGCGTCAAAACTAGCGGCCGCAGCGTGGGATTAATTTATTTTTTTAATAGCGCCGGAGGAGCCATTGGGTGTTTTACCTGCGGGTTTTACATGCTTTATAATTTCGGTTCGGAATTCAGCCTGAATATTTTTTCAGCGCTTAATATTTTATGCGGCACGCTCATGTTGTTTTATAAAAATGAATACGGCCGGGCATCCGATGAAACCTGTCACGAAAATGGCGCCGCTATGGAGCCTTGTGAAAAAACAAAACCCGTATATAATTATATTTTTATATTTTCAGCGCTTTCGGGATTCGTGTCGATGCTTCTTGAAATTTGTTGGACGAGGTTTCTTATATTGGTAATAGGCTCTTCGACTTATTCGTTTTCTTTAATGCTGTCTGTCTTCATCTTTTTTCTGTCTATTGGGTCTTTACTGGCTTCTTACTTTGTAGACAAAATCAAAAACCCGCTTTTAGCGTTCGGCGTCTGCGAATTTTTAATAGGCGCTTACATACTTTTAACCCTGCCGTTTTACGAAAAGCTGCCTCTTTTTTTCGTATATATGAATAATTCGCTGTCGTCTTCTTATTACATATATATGGCTTTGAGTTTAATTATATGCCTTATAGTAATGGCCGTGCCGGCGTTACTATTTGGGGCGTCGTTTCCATTCTCGGTCAGAGCCGTTGAAATACGCGCAGATAAAGGCGCTTCAGCGGTAGGAAAACTTTATTCGTATAATACCGTCGGCTGCATTTTAGGCTCATTTTTAACCGGCATATTGATTTTACCATGCGCCGGTTTTAAAAATTCAATAGAATTGGCTATAGTAATTGCTTTATTAACTTTTATAGCGTCGGATTTTTTTTCGAGGAATGTATATGGCGTTTCACCGGCCGATTTAACCGCTAAAAAACGCCTTGCCGTTATGCGCGTTATTTGTGTTTTTATGATAGCTTCTATCTGGTTTCTTCCGGCCTGGGATTATAAAATACTCAACATTGGAAGTTTTTACAGAAACGACAATCTTAAAAATATTTCTATAAATAACCTTAAATCTTATAATGAAGCGTTATTATACTACAAAGAAAGCATATCAGCCACGGTTTGCGTTACCAAAGACACGCTAAGCGGGTTGAAATTTTTAAAAATAAACGGCAAATCAGATGGTTCCACTATATACTGCGACAAGCTCTCCCAGGATATAATTGCGGTTTTACCTATGGCCAGAGCAAAGTGCGCTAAAAATGTTTTGATAATCGGAATGGGTACCGGAGCTACTCTTGCCGCTGCATGCAAATTTAGCGAGGCCGAAAAAATAACCTGCGTCGAAATAATACCCGAAGTTATACAAGCCGCGAAATGCTTTAATGAAAGTTATGACGTATATAAGAACGATGCGCGGGTATCTATAGTGATAAACGATGCCCGAAGTTTTTTATTGACGGCTAAAGAAAAGTTCGATGTTATAATATCCGAACCGTCCAATCCATGGATAAGCGGCATAAGTTCTTTATTCACGACCGATTTTTTTAACCTATGCCGCGACAAGCTCAACGATGAAGGCGTCATGCTTGCCTGGATACAGGCATATGAAAGCTCGCCGGCCGTTTTCAAGCTTGCTTTAAGAACTTATGTCGATGTATTCGATGGAGCGTCGTTATGGTTTAATAAAACTTATGATATTTTTGCCATAGCTGTGAAAACTTCCCCTGGCGCTTTAAAGACATCTTTTTCAGGCGGCGAGCCGTATTTATGTTATCAAAAAATTAAATCGCTGGCTCCAGTCCGTAAAATACTTGAAAATTATTCAATTAACGATCCTCTGACTTTTTCAACGTTATATTTTATGACGCCCGGGCAACTTAAAGCGTATGTCGGGGACGGCATTTTAAATTCGGATAATTTCCAGCTCATAGAATATGAAGCTCCGATACTTTTATATACGGGTGAACGCGTTGCTCTCGATTACATGGCTTATGCGGATACGCTGGGCGGTTCGATACGCGACTGCGCCTCATTCGCGCCGGAAATACCGGTTAATACGATGATCGCAAATGCCGCTTTTTTTCTTGGGAGCGAATTCATAGAACCTAAGCTGCCCCTGTCGCTTCTGGATATGCTTATATATAAAGGCGCCGCCGGCGAAAAAGTATATCATTTAAAAGCTTCGCTGCTTATGAAAGCTAATGAGCATGAAGCGGCTTTGAACTCTATTTCACGAGCGCTTGAAATTAAGCCGGATAACCTGCAATATTTAAAATTACGCGCTTTATTATCGTTAAAGCTTTCATATAATAAAGTTATGCAAGGCGCGGAGGAAAATCTGAAAAATGCCGAGGCCGGTTATCTTAAAATATCGGCTGTAAATCCGTCCGATATGGAAGCATGGAACGGACTTTTATCGGTTTACAGGCTGAAACATGATGAAAAAGCCCTGAAAGAAACGGCTGTAAAAGCTTATGAAGCTTATAAAACGAAAGATTCCCAGCCGAATCCTGCCGGGATATATATTATTATGAAAGCCGCTGAAAAACTTATTGAAATAAATAAATATGAAAGCGCTATCGAGCTATATAACTTCGCTTTTACCAATTCTCAGACCGATTCTGAAAAAGAATTTGCGAAAAACGGAATTGAAAACTGCCGCTATCTTATTAAGTAAATGTGATATGCTTTATGGGCATCAAAATGATTGAAGAGATTGACTTTAAATTTCTTTTATTGTATAATGCCTCTACATTTTTATTAAAAAGGGGAGAAATTATAATGAAAAAAATATTAAAGGCGTTTATCATTACGGTTATATTCGCTGTTTTGGCTATAACAACCGATGCCATGGCTCAAGACGATATGCAGGAAGCGAAAGCTTCATTTTTAGGCGCCGGAGTAAAGTTCAGAATGGACCGTCCTTCAATGAAAGCGAGAAATCTCGAAAGCATGAAAAGCGCGGAAGTAAAAGAAGCTCTCGACTATAAAAATATGGATGACGGGCTTTTAAGCAGCGCGTTCAACGGCGGCAGATCGGGTTCCGGCGAAGGCGTAAGAAGCCGTCCTATAAAAGACGCTAAAATAATATGCGAAGTATGTAAGGCTAAAGCCGTAGTTAACGCAAGCGAAAACTGCGAGTTTTGCAAGAACAAACCTTACGCCGATCTATGCGATAAATGCATTGCCTGGTCGATATTAAATTCATGTGACGAATGCAAAAAGAATATACGCGGAAAAGTGGCTAAAAAAGACGAACAGAAAGCCGAAGTGAAAAAAGAAGCCAGGGAAACCGAAAAAATCGAAGAACCGAAGGTTTCCGAAGAAATAATAGCCGATGAAAGCGAAGAAGCCGCTAAGGAAGTTGAAAAGCCGGCTAAGAAGAAAAAAGCTTCTAAAAAATCGAAAGCCAAAAAGGCTGCAAAAAAAGTTGAAACTGAATCCGTAGAATAAAAGGCTATAAATTTTATAAAAAATAATTTATAAAGCGGGGGCGGAATATCCGTCGCCCGCTTTTTTTAAAAAATGTTTCTGGCATGGTAAAATTATTATGCATAAGAAGTTAAAATTTGAAAAAATATTAATTCCGCTTATTATTTTTATTCTTGCGTTCGCGTTCTTTATATTTTACAGGCTCGAGCGTCAGAGGTTCGAATCTGGCATCGAAGCGAAATTAAATAAAATTAAAACCGATATCGAAAAATTCATATCGTCCGAATTTATTAAAACAGTTAAAATGCAGAGCCAGACAGGCGTTTTTTTAAAAGAGCCGGTGATTTCGTTTAACGCGTTCGATATGAGCGTTACGCCGCCGGTATTTAAGGAGCGCGTTCTTTCATTTTTAGAATATAAGACCATCGATTTTTCGCATGATACTTTGCTGCGCATAAAAAAAATGTTAAATTCAACAGACGGGTCCGTAGCGGCGGAAACTATGTCTTATTATTTAAACGATAGAAACGACGGTTTCGTCGCTGAAAAAGCAGTTTTATATCTGCGCCTTATTGAACTGAAACTTTCGGGCGGCTACGATTGTGAAAAGGAAACGGCTTCGTTCAATCATCTGCTTTCATTTATAAGCTCTGAAAAAGAAAAGAAATTTTTATCCGATAAATTCGTTGAAATAATCAAAAATTTTCAGATCAGCGCTTCTCCTGAAAAGTCGGGCATATTAAGCGCGATGATAAATTACGCGGAAAAAAATGAAAACGGAAATCAATCGGTTTCCGCCCTCGCTTCATTTATCAGGCTTGATGTTGCCGCAAATTTGGCGCCCTCAATTAAATCCGTTTCAATAAACGATAGTGAAGAATTGATAATATCAGGAAAAATAGAAAAGGATGTTTTCGCGGCTTCATTTATCGACATCGAAAAACTGAATGTTGAGCTTAAAGCCCGCTTTAATGCATTCGTGTCGTCCGGCAAGTCCGGACAGCCTTATAATATATCGCTGCCGGGGCCGTTTAAAATTTATGTTTCGTCTATCGATGTTTATTCATTAAACTTTCAAAGGCTGTTCTTATATTTTCCGCTTGTAATGATAATCGCCGTTCTTATGTATCTTAAAATGCGCGAGGGCGAAGCTGTACGGCTTAATCTTCAGATGACGGAATTCGTTTCGAAAATATCGCATCAACTTAAAACGCCTCTTAGCTCGTCGCTTCTTCATCTGGAGCTCGCCGAGCGTCACTTCAACGACGGCGATCATGAAAAGGCCCGCGAGTCGCTTGCCGCGTCGGGCGAACAGGCCCGTAACCTCTCTTTTTTATTTGAAAACTTTTCGGTTTTAAACAGGCTGTTTTCGGATAACGTTAGCCTCGTTCTCGAAAAGATAGACCTCGAAGAGGAAATTCTCAAATATATTAAATTATATAAATATCAGGTTGAATCCGGCCTCGTTAAATTCATAATGACCGGCGATCCGTTATCCGCTATGGCCGACAGATGGGCGTTTTATAATATAATGAACAACCTTGTCGCCAACTCCCTTAAATATTGCCTGATAAAGCCGGTCGAGATATCTTTTTCGATGAGCGTTTCCGGAAATTTTTCGGTTCTTTCGGTTTCGGATAACGGGCCTGGCGTCCCCGAAGACGACCTTTATAAAATATTCGAAAAATTTTATAAAGGTGAAAACGCCCGGCAGGAATTTCGTTCGACCGGCCTTGGGCTTTACATAGCCAGAAGTCTCGCGCAAAAATCCGGCGGCGATATAGCCGTCGATAAAAATTTCAAATCCGGCGCTAAATTCGACATATATTTAAAAAAGGCGGACTGATATAATGGCCGAATATAACAGAAAAATAAAAATACTCATGATAGAAGACGATGAATCGCTTTCAGCAGGCCTTTGCGAAGCTTTTAAAATAGAAGGCATAGAAGTCTTTACGGCGTATAATTTCAAGGAAGGCGACAGGGCCGTCGAAGAAATCAGGCGCGGCGCGGCAGGTTACGATATAATAGTCCTCGATCTTACCCTTCCGGACGGTTCCGGCTACGAAATCTTGAAAAAAATCAGGTCGTTTTCAGACGATATAGCCGTTTTAATACTTTCGGCAAAATCGGGCGAAATAGATAAGGTGATTGGCCTGGAGCTCGGCGCGGACGATTTCGTTTCGAAGCCGTTTTCGCTTCGCGAGCTTCACGCGAGAATTAAAACTATTATCAGGAGAAGTTCCGCCGGCGCGCCTAAAAAAAATATAGAAAATTTTACATATGAGCAACTTAATGTGAATTTTTCTTCGCGCGAAGTCCATGCCGGTGGAAAGCTCGTTAAACTGAGTTTTACCGAATTTCAAATTTTAAAGATATTAATCGAGAGTAAAAATATGGTCGTCGAGCGCGACCGGTTGATGGAGCTCGTGTGGAGCGGCGTTTATATAGACGCCAGAAGCGTCGATCCTCATATTTCAAGAATAAGAAAAAAAATTGCGCCCTATGGCTCAATTATTGAAACCATACCCAATATAGGCTATAAAATAAAGATATAATAAAAAACAAGGTGATCTTAACTTTATTGCAACACCATTGCAAGGTCTTTGATCGATAATCAGGTTATGAGGGTAAAAAAAACCGATTAAAAATCAAAGGGGGAGTTTTTATGAAAAAAAATAACGGTGGAAGTTGTTTTAGAAAAATTTTATCGCATGTAAATCTGGTGGGAGTTATTTTTGCGGCATTGTTTTTAATTTCAGCCGCGGCTCTCGCCGCGAGCGCCGCATCCGGAACGCTCAGCGAAGGCTTGTGGAAAGAATTCGTCGAAAATAAGCCTGACGAAGCCAAAATTATTTATAAACAGATAATCGAATCTTATAAAGATAAAAGTCAGGATAAGCAATTATCAGAAAAGGCTAAGCAGAGGCTCGATGCGATAGACGAAAAAAAAGCGACGGTGGAAATCGAAGTTTCGGAAAAACCGCAGTTCATTTTAAGCGTAAATATGGGCGATATTATATATAAATTATTACCCGACGAGCAAATTCGCGGTGATATATGGGAAAATATTAAATTGTTGCTGTCTGATTTTGTAAAGGAAAATACTCTCGAAATGAGAGTTCTGCCTTTAGTTAAAATCGTTAATTTCTCAGGTGCGCTTACGCCGGAAGAAACAGATGTAATAATAACTTTTAGCAGTGACGCGACTTTTAAAAAAAACGAAAATGCGGCAAAAGGACTGCTGGGAAACTATATTGGCTATAATTTAGATTGGAATGTAATACTTTTCACCTGCCAAAAAAATGAAACTGAAATAATCGAACGTTATAAGAAACACGGAATTAAACCGGAATCATTGAAAATGTTAACTAAGGCGATCGATGAATATATTAAAACTTCTGATAAGCCTGCTTCAAACAATGAATCTGTGCAAATAAACGGCATGTTTTATTTATATTTTGAAAATATTTCAAAATTCATTTCGGATAATAAAATAGGTAAAGATAGTAATCTTTCTGAAAATATAAAAAAAATGATATTAACGTGTGATGGATACAGGTTTTATTTATTGACCGGCTGCGATAAAGAAAATATAGATATCTTCGTCGGATTTCTTGAAAGATTAAGCGGGCTTTCATTGCTGCCCGTAAGTCCTTTAAAAGATGAGTTTTATGGATATAAAATAAAGCTCGGCGGCGTTGATTTTTTTTCTGAAAAAGCTGAAAAAATGGCCAGATTATTTAACGAAAACTTTTCAGGCGCTCGCGAAGTGGCTAAATATAAGGCATGCATAGCTAATATCAGAAATATTACATCGGCTTTCGATTTATATTTAATGCAAAATAAGATTGAGCGGAATAATTTAAAAGGCCTTTCACTCGAAAAACTGGTGTCTGAAAAATATCTTACGTCGGTTCCGCAATGCCAGCAGGGCGGAAAATATTCTTATGCCGAACATAAGGACGGCGGTGAGTTTGAGTGTTCGGTCCATGGTTCTTCGACAAAAATTATTGAATTTAAGCTCATAAAAATCGATAACGGCAAAGAAAAAGTGTTATCGCAGCCAAAGATAAAAACTCTTGTTTATAATAATTCGACGGTAACCGTGGGATCTGAAGAAAAAAATGAAAAAGTTCAGCAAGATTCGTTGAAATTTTTAAAGATAGTGGTAAAATTATCGAAAGATAATGAAACGGCTGATAAAAAAATAATGATTGCCGGAATGAATATAAATTATGGTTATATAAATATCAATGGTTCTGAAAGCATGCGTAATTATAATATAAAAATGAAAGTGCCTGAAAATTCCGAAGAATGGATTCTGATAAATGATCCGCAGAAAAGAGATCAAAATTTAAAAATATATTTCAGGGTAAAATAACTTTAAAATATTTATCAGAACGATATAATCAATAAAAACAAATAATCAAAACGGCTGCTTTAGGCGTGATATCTAATGCAGCCGTTTTGGTTTATTAAAAAAATGGGTTGAACAGCAGTTTATAAAAAAATAAACTTTTTTGAAAAAATTTTTCATATCCTGTGTTATATTTACGAGGATGAAAAACATGAATGAATTTCAAATAATTAAAAAACACAAAGAAAAAATAACCGAACTTTTTGAATTATATTCGGATAAATTGTTCGCTTATGCATTTGGAATCACCAGAAATGCTCAAGAAGCACGCGATATCGTGGCCGATGCCTTTCTTAAAGCGGCCGGCGAGCGCCGTATAATCGAAGATGATTTTAATTGCCGGGCATGGCTTTATAAAGTAGTCACCAACGGGTCCAGAAATTTTATGAGCAGATTTTTTTCAAAATTCTTAAATTTTTCAAACTTCGATCTTGACGCTTATTTCAAAAGCGATTCAAATACCTGCGATCAGGCCATACGGATATCCGAGTTTGCCGGGCTTTCAAAAGTGCTTGAAAAATTAGACCGAAGGGAAAAGCAAATGGTCTTTTTAAAATATTATGAAGAAATGACTTATAAAGAAATAAGCGAAATTACTGGTATTTCGGAAGCCAGCGTTGCCACGGTTGTCAGCCGGGCGTTGAGGAGGTTGAAAAATGAATTCTAACGATAATAAATTCGATTTTTCCGGTGAGGAAAGCGAGTTGAAAAAACTTTTTGAAAATTTAAAAGAAAAAAAAATAAAACTTCCGGATAACAAAAAAATGCTTTCCGACGCTCTCGAACGCGTAGATGAAACTTATATTTCGCATGTGGGAGAGAATCGTAATATATTGCTATTTTTAATTTCAGCGTTAGTTTTAATAAGCGCTTTTGTTTTTTTCGATTACAACTATTACTGCGCGAAAAATATAACTTCGCCGCCACTATACTTACTTAACGGATCGTACGGTTATTTTAACGAAAATGCCGCGCCGGCCGTAAATCACTTGAGTAATCATAAACTTATCAACGATATATTTCTTTCTATTTCAATTATGAGTTTTTATGTTAGTATGGCAATAACGGCTTTTTTCGGAATAGTTGATTTTATTTTATACTTTAAAAATTCCGTAACTAAAAATATTTATATTTGTCTTTTTTAATTGGAGGTATTTATGGAAAATAATGAAAAAAGATTAAAAACCATAATGAATCCGCTTGTTTCAAGGTTTATCAAATATTTTGCTATATTCGCGGTGACTTTTGGCTTGATTTTAGCTGTAATGTTCAATTCGCTCATGAATATAGCTTTTGATACCGATGAAAAAATAAAAAAAACTGCTCTTTCGGAAGTTGACTGTCAAAATAATCATTACGTTTTAAATGAAGGCCTTGAAATTTTAAAATCGGCGGAAATTAACATAGCGCCGCTTATGAACGAAAGCGAAATAAGCTCTGAAATTTTTGAGCCGGTCATGTATAAAAAACAAAGGAAAAAACTAAGTCCCAGTCGTAAAATTAATTTATGGAACAATAATGAAGCGTTACGAAACGCTATAGTTAAGATTGCCGATAAGACGTTGCCGACTGCCGAAGTCGATTTAAATAAAGTTCCTGAATATCTCGATTATAATAAAATAAATTATGATTATTCGCCCATACTAAAGTCTAAATTAATTGCGGCGCTTGGTGTATTGGCGCTTGAAAGCGGCGAAATCGCTTTTTTTGTGAAAGCCGACATGGCCCGCCTTAGAATCGCGCATGCCATTTCGTATAATTCATATGGATATCCGCACCTTATAGGATTGATGATACAACTTTCTATCATAGGAATGGCAGAAAGGGAATTACGTGATTTGTACGTAAATAATGATAGCATTTTAAGCGATACCGGCAGCAGGTATATTATAAAAAAAGCGCTTGCCGCAAGGGCTGATTATTTATCATCGGCCGTTAAATTTTCAGATGTTTGGGAAGTTGAAAAAGCTTTGAGCAGAGCGTATGTTTATAGAGTAAGAAAGGTTTATCCGATAACCATGTTTATTTTAGATTTAATATATGGCGATCCTTCTAGTTATATTGAAAAAATTTCCAATTCCTTCAGCAACGTAAAAAATAAGAATTATTCTGAAATGCTTGAAATAGCGAAAAATTTAAGATTTATACCATCGGGTTATTTCGAATTACTAAAAACTCATCCTTTAAAAGGCATTTGTGCGAGAATGGCTTCGAGTCGAAGCGATGCGCAGGATGAAGCGGAAAATGAATCTGGCAAGCATAATATGTATGTGTCGATGATAATCGATAACGCGAAAATCGATATATGTTCGCGTCTTCTGGTATTAGGAGGGTTCGCAAGGCTGTTTTATATTGAAAATAAAAGATGGCCCAATCTTTTAAAAGATAAAGACTTTTTAAAAGAAGCCGGCCCGGCCGCAATAGATCCTATCGATTATACTCTCATGAAAAGCAAACCGCTGGATGACGGTTCGATAAAATATTACAGCATAGGTCCCGATTGCATAGATAACGGCGGCGATACGAAAGAGGATGAAATTATAAATGTAAATGTTCCGCTTAACGTAAATTAAATCATAATTAAATATTTATTAAAAAAAGTGTTTATATTCCCAGTAATTTTGCTATAATAAGTAATGCAAGGCAGATGCAAACTCCTATTATTAACCTTTTAAAATCTGGTCCGCTTGAAGATTTAAGCGAATTTTCACTGGCATTTTTAATTTCGGGTTGATTTTGTTCAAAATTATTGTTTTTTTCTTTCATATGTTCCTCTTTTGTTAGTTAAATTAAAATAAATTTAAGTTAATATTATATTCCTTTTTTAAATAAAAAGCAAATATTTTTAATTTTAATTTAAAAAAATACATTAAACTTTAAGTTTCAGTTATAAAATAATATTACAGAAAAGAAAAAACGCTGGCCTTATAGAATATATAAAAGGAGTGTGTTACGGGTTATGAAAACAAGATTGTTTTTAATTATTTTGTCGCTTTTTGTTTTGACATTTACCGGAATTGCAATTGCTAGTGAAGGCTCTGAATGCTCAGAACTTAAAAATAAGAAAATCGAAACTGCATTCAAAAAACTTCATGAAGCAGGGGCAAAATTGCATGAAATCAGGGTTAGTGGAAACGATAATGCGTCAGTAAATGAGGCTATCGATAATTTTACGAGCGCCCTTAATGAATTTATGAAACTTGAAGTAAAAGAAAAAGGCTTATTTTTTAAGAACCATAGTAAATTTCCATTTGCAGGCCATAAAGGTTTCGCGAAGAAAATGCCCCCTCCAATGCATATGCCTGGTATGTTCCCGCCTCCTTTTCCTCCGATGCATCATGGTAATTTCGGATTTCCCCCTGAAGGCCAATTTGGCGGAAAATTTTTCAATTGCCCTCCGCCTCCATTTGCAGGCCATGAAGGTTTTACAAATAAAATGCCTCCTCCAATGCATATGCCCGGTATGTTCCCGCCTCCTCCTTTCCCTCCGATGCATCATGGTAATTTCGGATTTCCTCCTCAAGGCCAATTCGAGAAATCATTTAATGGCGGTTCTTCTGCATGTATGATGAATATGAAAGATTCAGATGCCGGTAGCGGCCGTTTTAAAAATTCGCCATTAGTATGCTCTGAATGTGGTTGCGCTGTAAATGAAAAAAAAGCCGTCGAAGAAAATAAGGAAAAAGAACCCGAAGTATGGCGCAAAAAATTCATTAAAAAATAATTCTTGAAATAAAATAAATAGCTTTAGTTAATAAAAAAATATGGATGCTTAAGGTTGAACTTTAAGCATCCATATTTTTTTATTAGTATTTAACCGAAAAAAATCGGCCGTTCGCTAAGCATTACCGCCATTGGAAGTGGCCTGTAAGGAAATCCGGCGCAAAGCCGGGCTATTTCAAGTTCCAATTTTTCGGGGGCCGCTATGAATTTAGAGCCGTCCGAGCGCCTGCTTACGCTTAAACTTTCCGAATTTACTTCACGGTCGCCGATTACGGCTACATATGGAATCCATTCGCTTCCGGCTCTTGCGATCTTTTTTGAGAGAGTATCATCTTTATCATCTATATCGAAGCGCACGCCGCCGAATTTTAAATTTTTGCAATATTGAAGCTGTTTTTCCGAAACCGGTATTATTCTTAACTGTGTAGGAGAAAGCCATAAAGGAAACGAATGAGGCGCATTTTTAACGGCATTTTCTATTATAAGATATATCCAGCGTTCGATGCTTCCTATGCTCGAATGGCATATTATACATCCTTTTTTTGCGCCGTTCGAATCGACGTAATTTATTCCGTAAACGGCCGCGTCTTTTATGTCGAGCTGCACTGTCGAAAGCTGCACGCATCCATCGACGCTGTCTACTCCCTGAAATTCATGTTTTAACACCCAGTAATGCTTCATCTCCGAAAGCAGTTCAACGAAAACAGGCCTCTTTGAATAGTTAACGAGCTCTATGATTTTGTCGCGGTGCTCTTTATAAAAAGATTCGAGTATCCTGAACCCGATGGCGTATTTGATGCCGATTCCGTCGGCAAGATCGCAGTATTTTTGGTAGAGGTTTATATATTCCGAAAATCCCTGATCTACGTCTTTGCAAAAACAATGGATATCCGGCATATGAAAAGCCCTCAGTCTCTTTAATCCGGATAATTCGCCTCTTTTTTCATATCTGAAACTTTTTGAAAATTCGTATATTCTAAGCGGAAGCATTTTATGGCTGAATTTAGCTTTTTTCATTATTTTAAAAAGGCCGAAGTCACCGGCGAACCTTAAAATAAATTCTTTATTATCGTCGTCGGGAGCTTTGACTACATAATGCCTTTCATGAAACGAGCCGGCCTGCTCACGGATCTCCTCGTCCGACCAGTCGTAAACGACCGGCGAATCTATCTGCATTGCGCCAAGCCTGTTGAGCGCGATTTCGCGAGCCCAGTCCGATAAAAGTTCGAATATCATATGGCCTTTCGGGTAAAAACGAAAATGCCCCGAATCGCTTGCCGGTTCGTAATCTACAAGCTCGTGCTGCTGCATTATTTTTATCGACGGCGGTTCCGGTTTTTCGGCTCCTTTCACTTCTTCAGATAATATGTATTTTTTAAGCTCTTCATCCGAAATATTTATAAGAGCTTTGACTACTGAATTTTTGTCATTTACATCGAGCGCTATTTCCGATCCGTCCGGCATTAATATTATATGTGACTTTTTTACTTTAGCGGCTATATCTTCTCTATTTTCAAATTTTTTATTCATATCGTTTCCTCCTGAAATTTTATGCGTAGGCAAGCGTCGTGTTTTTTTACCGAATTATGTTAATAAAACGGCAAAAACAAAAACACACACTTTAGTGCGCTATAATTAATTTAAAATTGTTTTTATATAATAGGAATAAAGAGCTGCCTACGCAGCAGTGATAGTGGCAGGTGTGGTTATAGTTTTATAACCACGTGAGGAAAGCGGGTTTATGAAGTTGTTCTTTTGAGCTCTACGATAATTCATAATCGTCAGGCCTTTTTTAATTAATTTTAACTTATGAAATTATAAAAAAAAAAATTAAAAATGTCAATAGGTAAAAAAATAAAGGGCTATTTAAAAATCATGTTTTTTAATAACCCTTTATTTTTTTTAATTTTCAGGTTGGTTTTTCAAAAAATAGCCCGGTTTATTCATAAGTGAAATATAGTTCATTAACTTCCGCGCAGGATGAGGCGTTATACGATATGTTTCTGTAGCTCTGCTTGTGATAGCCGCTGGTGTACCAATAACCTTTCGATTTTCCCGAGGCGCTCGCTTCGAGCTTCAGAAAGTAATACTGGTTGGGCTGCAATGTTACCTGGAGATCGCCGGTGATTGTGCCTGGAAGATCGGCGGTGCGTTCCGAAGATTCGAAAAATCCCTGGGCTTCTTCAGGAATGTTTGCGGAGGCGGTTTTGTTCGTTATTTCAGACAGGGCTGATGAGGCGGTGAATGGCGCCGCGACGCTGGATATGCTTATTACGACCGAATTGTTCGCGAGGCATCCATGGCCTTTTTTGCTCATGGAAAGATGTCCTGTGGCTTTTATGTCGTAGTGAATTTTTGCGGTGACGGCGCTTGTCCCTTCATATTTGAGGAACCTTCCGGCCGCGGCGGAAATCGAATAGCTGGACACGTAACCGCCGCCAGAGTTAGCTTTGGCGCTGGTGCTGTACCCTCCGACGTTGAGTATGAGATCGGCCGTATTTGCGGTCGCCGAGCTTGCGGAAGTCACCGAATATGAAGTCGAATCGCTAAGCGACGTTTTCCATTGCGGCACGTTCGAAGCGTAAGGCGAAACCGCATAACATGCCGAAGTTCCGCCGAAGCCGGCCGCGATGGTGAAATTGCCGTAGTTGACGACACGTGAATCGGAAGATGACGCGGCGGACGATTCGGCATAATTGGCTTCGTCGTAATTTGTGACCAAAAATTTAGACGAGCAGGCCGGAATCAGGTTTTTAACGTCGTTTTTGAGTTCCGCTGTAAAGCTGCCCGATTGCGGCGAGCTCGTGTAGTATCTGTAAATATACCATTTTTTAGACGTATTGAACCTGCACACCGGATAATTTCCGCTCGTAAAAGAGTCGTTGAACCAGTAATCTATCGTTTGCGAAATTATTTTTCCCCCATTGACTGTTTGCGAATCCTGCGAGTCGGTTTCGGCGCATTCGAGCGTCATAGAAGACGCGCTTACGGAAGTTGAACCCTGTATCTGGAATGGCGAAATTACGCGTCCGCAAAGTCCGTAGTATGCAAAGCCTTTGGCGTCCGCGCTTCCGGCGATGCGCGAATAAATGAAGTCGGCTCTTGCGAAAACGCTTGAATATCCGTCGGGCAGAAAATTTCCGTTTTTCGAAGTTTTTATGTTCGAGCAGGTGAGGATGAAACGTTCTATCTGATGTCTGAATTCCTTTGCCTGAGCTGTGAACATGCTTTTGAGATTGTTTTTATATTCAAGTGAAGTCGGGCGATGGCTTGGATTGTCTTTTTCTATGGATTGAAGGGCGGTTATTACCATGGAAGCGCCTTTTGCCTGATAAAGCATGGCGGATTGGAAGTTCATTTCGATGTAGTTATAGTAATTCATCAAATCCGACGGGGTTTTTGATGACGATTGGCAATAGGCGATAATGGCCTTGTCGGTCCATAATTTCAAAAGCCCGCTGTTGTCGGCCGAAAGTCCGCCCGATAAGAGAACGTCGTTTATCGTCTGGACGTAAGTTCTCGTGACCGGCGAGCCGTCGCGCGGCTCTACCTGATAGGCGAAATTCAGTAAAACCGAAGACGTGCAGGCCGCAAGAACCTGCTCCCGTGTGTGTTTCGAATCCACGCTTATGATGATGCTGTTGTTATAAGTCGACCAGAGCGTGTTTATTCCTGAAATTGCGCTTTGCGACATTTTCTGAGTGAGGTTGACTTCGAGGTTAAGTAATTCTATACTCATCTGGCTCGCAAGATCGCTTATTTGAGTCTGTATTTTATTGAGCTGCTCTACGACTGTTTCCAGCTTGGCGTCGAGAACTTTTAGTTCTTCAAGGACCTGTTCTATTTTTTTATCGGTCTGGTTTCCGAAAATCATTTCTATTAAAGGATCCGTAGTTTTATCGAATGCCATGCCAAAAAGTTCGTCGACCAGCTTTTCAACGACCCATTCGCCGGACATGAAGCTAAACACGCCGCCGCTTCGGATCGTGTTGCCGCCTGCCGCCGTTTGGGTTACGGGATTGTCGTCGCTCGAAAAGCATCCGGTGAAAGTTATAGCCAGCGAAATAAGCACCAATATAATTAAAATTGAATATACTTTATTATTTTTCATTAAAAATTCCTTTCGTATTTTTTTATGAGTTCCGGCCTATTGCATCATGGCCCCCCATGAGTCGATGAATTCGTACCATCTGCAATCGCGTCCGAAATCCAGGAAATTTTTATACTGTTCTTTGTTGTAGTTGTTGTTCACCCAGGCGCTTTTAGACTTTGGTATGAATATCGAAATTCCATCGGCTTTTTTATATCTATCGCCCTTCGTTTTGTTATAAACCACGAACGTTTTTTGGTTTTCAAGGTTTATGAGTTCGCGCGCGGCTTCCCTGGCCGGCCCTGAATCTATATATCGGTCGATGAGTATCGAAAAATCGAATAAATCGATATAGTTATTGGTAAAACCTTCGAAATATGGCGGCCCAAAATTCTGCGAGTCGTTGACGGCTTTAATTAGCGCGGAAAGGTCGGAATCGTTTTTTATGTCCATTATGCCGTCGGCAAATTTGTCTATCGCCGATTTCACCAGGCTTGCTTTTGAAAGATCCGTAACTGAAAGCGTACGCTCTGAAGCGGTTATTGTTTTGGAGTCTATGTAGGCGTTCACTAACATTTTAGAGACGTTCAAAGCCGAAAAATCTGTGGAGGCGTTGAAAAATTTTGAGAATTCAGTCAGATCGATTCCTTCGCCGGCGAGATTAGCCTGCGAGGCGACGAAATAATCAGCGAAGTCTTTCAATTGATAAGCCACTTCGAACATTTGCATTACGCAGGAGTCGTAAACTATAATGTCGATCTTTTTGCCGAGCTTTGCCGTCACGGCTTTGTATGCTTCGGTGAGTTCGAATAGTTTCAGGGAATTTGAGGCGGAATCGTCATATGCTATCGAATGCGCCGGTGAATTTTTTCCGTCCGGATAAAAGAAGCTTATAGCTCCGGAGCCGTGCCCGCTTATAAACAAAGCGTAATGCTCCGCCGGAAATGCGTCAATCGCGAATTTATAGAAGCTTATAATTTCGTCCGTGCGTCCGGTATCGACGATTCGGTCGGATATTTGCTTTATTGTCTTCAGTGAGCCGTTTTCTACGGTAAATCTGGTGGTTACGCCGTTTAAAACTTGATTGGACGGCGCCAGCTGCGCTACGATGTAAGCCGATTTTTCAAGTCCGCCGCCGCTTAATTGCTTAAGCTGATCGTAGAGTTCTACGGAAATATCGTTTGATGGGTTGTGTCCGCATGAATAAAAAAGAAAAGCCCATTTTTTAACCGGCCTCGAGTAAATATTTGTTTCGGTGGTGCCGCCTATGAGGATCGTTTCGTTTCTTGCGTTCGATGAAGAAGTTTGCACGTCGGCCACTATGCCTACGTTTTTACATAAGTTTATAACGCGCCTTAATTCGATATTTCCAGTTGCGCCGTCTTTATATGTGAGTTCGAATTTTATGGTGTCGAAAGTTCCGGCGGGAGTCGTTATATTCTCTTTGCCCGTAAATACGGACAGTATTGAATAAGTTTTGCCTCCGATGCTGACCGAAGACGTATTTTCTTCGTATAAATTAGCTATCCTGCCGCACAGCGTTAGAGGAGAGTCGAAGCTTGCGCGCTCGTCGCCGCAGAGATTGATGCTGTCGCTGTCGAGGTTATAAAGGTTATAAACTTCCGCGGAGCCGAATTTAACGGCGCGCGTGCCAGCGGCATCGACTTCGCCTATATATTTCGATTCGTAAACTTTTTCGCCGTTTGAATAAACAAGGATGCTGGAGCTTTGCAAGGGAAGATAAGAATCGGTCGCGATAGAGTATATTTCATCAGGATCTTCGGATTCTACAGAGATTATATTATTCTGATCGCTTCCGCATCCTGCTGATAAGATAAGGCAGAATACGGCGATTAAGAAAAATGACGGGATAAAACTTCGGTTGAATTTTGAAAAAATAAGCGCTTTGTTCATAATAACACCATCTTTTAATGAATTTGTGAAAAATCTATTATGGCAGAGTGAAATTTTATCAAAATAAAAAAAGATTGTCAACTAAGCTTTTAAATAATAAGAATTTTTCGAGTTAAATGTTCTAATCAGTTTAAACTTTATGACGATAATCATTATAAGCAGAGTTGTTGCCGTGTTTTATGGCGATTTAAATTCGAATTCGCGGAATGGAAGTTTATGAGTCAAAATAACAGTAAGAATTTCATATTTTTATCATTTTTATTCTTGATTCTTTTGATTAATTGTTTTACATCTCATTCGGCTAAATTAAAAACTTTTTCTGCTTTAAGCGCTCGCGCGTTAAAAAAAGCGCCTCCGTATCCAGGAAAAATATTAAGCGATTCCGAAGCGAGGCATCATAATAAAACTCAAGTTATGAGATCTTTTGGCGCCGGCCCTTCGAGCCGCGAATTCTCTTCTATTAACGCTAAAGGCTCATTAAAAGTGATCGCGGTGCGCTGCCAGTTCGTCGAAGAAAATAATAACGCGCTTATAACCGGAAATGGCAGAATGGCGGAAACAAAAGAAAAAATAAATGAGCATTTTACCAAATTTGCGAATTATTACAAAAAAGCGTCTTATGGCAATCTTGAATTAAAGGTTGATATTTCAGATAAAATATACGAAGCTGCTCAAAAAATGTCTTACTATGGCGGATCGAACGAAAGCCAGGACCGCGTTAAGTCGCTTGTAAACGATATATTCGCGGTGTCCGAGTTGAACCCTTCCGCCGGAAGATCCGATATCTCTAATTATATAGATTACACTAAATATAACGTAATAGCGCTCGTGCATGCCGGTTATGGGCAGGAAAGCGACGTCGCCGGCGGAGGGTCCGGAAATACGTCCGACGATATATGGTCGATAGGCTTTACCGATTTAGGATTGAATTTAACCAATTCAAATAAATTGAATTACGCTATAGTGGTTCCCGAATCAGAAGCGCAGGACGGCAATATTCAAAACAGCCCGCTCGGAGTCATATGCCATGAATTTGGCCATATATTAGGCCTTCCGGATTTGTATGACACCGATAACTCGTCGTTTGGCGCCGGAGCATGGGACCTTATGGGATACGGGGCATGGCGGAATTCGGGTAACGACCCGTGCATGCTTTCTTCGTGGTCGTTAATAAGCCTTGGATATTTAACGGCGAAGGAAATTATTGTCGATAGCCCTTCCATAGAGGTAAAAGCGCTATGCGATTCGCCCGATGCGCTAAAATTATACGCGAGCGATAAGGCTTCTAATCCCGGCGAATATTTTTTAATTGAAAATCGCGCGAAAAAAGGCCTCGATTCTTACATAGAAGGCGGCGGCATTCTCATATGGCATATAGACGATGGCGTCGGCGCGATCGGCTTGAATAATATCAACGTCAACGAAAAGCATAAGCGCGTCGATCTTGAATCGGCCGAAGGGTATGATTCTACAGGGTTTGACAGGTTCGATTACAATAAAACGGGAGCGCTTTTAATGAGCGATAAAGATCCGTTTTATTCTGGCTATAAGAGCTTATTCAATGCGTATTCAAATCCGTCGTCGATGCCGTATAACGCGAATAATGCAGCGGTAAGCGTTGAAGTGCTTTCTTCGCCGGGCGATACCATGAACGTTCGAGCGTCGTTTTATTCGATTGGCTCGCCAGGCAAGTCCGAAATATCGAAGGCGTATTTTTATCCGAATCCGGCGTCCGGCTCCGAAGGCAAGTTTTACTATTATTTAAATTCGATTCCCGATGAAGTTACGCTTAAGATATTCGACAGGTCGAGAAAAACCTTGCTGAGAAAAGAATTGTTTGGAAAAGCCGGCATTAACGAATATATATGGAATTTAACCGGCGATGACTACAGGCAGGTTCCGAACGGCACTTATTTTTATAAAATAACAGCCAGGACGGTTTCTGGCGAATCCGAAAAAACCGGAAAAATTTGCATTTTAAAATAAGGAATTATGAATATTAAATATAAGAAATATGTAATATTATTTTTATCCGCCGCTGCTTTTATATTGTTTATTTCATATAAAAATTCTTTCGCGGCTTCGGACATAGGCGGAATTCAAAAAGGAGTTTCCGCCGCCGCCGCCGGTTTATTCGGGGCTTATTCGACGTTTAACGATAATTCGGGGGCGATGTATTATAACCCTGCGTGCCTTTACGGGTTGAAAAAAGTTGAAATCATGGCTTCTTCGTCTAAAAGCGGTTTCGACCAAAAATTCGACGCCTTAAGCTATACTTTTTTAAACGGCGTTAAAAAACGCGCCTATGGAGGAATTAGCTATATTAAAGATGAAATAGGCTCTATAGAAGGCCGCGATAATTCAGGAAATTATACGGGCATGTTTTCGGATAAAAGCGAAATGTTCGGCTATGCCGTTGGAAATTCAAACCGTTATCTCGACGGCATTGGCGTTTCATATGGCGTGATGGCTAAATATATTACCCGAAAAATATATAATGTCACCGCAAGAGGCTATGGGCTCGATCTTGGGATTTTAAAAAGCGATAAATTCGGAGGGCGTTTTTCAATAGCGGTTAAAAACGCCATAGGTTCTCTAAAATGGCATGGAACTAAAACTGACCCGAATGAGAGCCTTTCTAAGATATATAGCGCTGGATATTCTTTCGGCTGTTTGAAAGACGCAAGAGTATCGGCTGAAATAAGCAGGGAATCCGGCGGAAATAAGAACGAAACCGCCGTAGGGTTTGAAAAGCATTTATCCGAAAGCGCCATTGGGAGAATCGGATTTTCCGGCGGCGATTTATCGTATGGCCTTGGGTTTAATTTGAATCAGAGCAGGGTCGATTACGCTTTTTCACGTAACGAATTCGACGATATTCATAAAATTACCGCTATTTTTTATTTAGATGACGAAAGAATATCGCCGGCTAATAAAAAAAGGTGAGTTTTTATTTACTAAAAGCCTCTAGTTATGATATAATTGTAATACTTTTAAAAGAGCGTGTTTAAATATGGCAATACCGTCTGAAGTAATAAAATTACTTGAAGATTTAAAGGCAGAAAAAGAAGAAGTTAGAAAAAAGGCCGTTATTACCCTTGGAAGGCATAACTTTCCAGAGGTAAAAGACGCCCTTGCGGAGCTTGTAAACGATTCTTCTACTGCGGTAAGGTATTTTGCCAAGAAAGCCCTTAAAGATTTCGAAACGATGACCGCCGCACATGTGGAGCATAGCGGCGGCTTTGATATGGATTTGTCTTCCATGGCTCAGGCCTCCGTTTCACCCGCTTCCGTTACCCAGAAGACCGATTCTTCTTCTAAAGCTATAGCTTCGTCGGATATATTCGATAGAAGCGGCGGATCGCTTACAAAGATGCTTAACGACCTTAAAAATCCCGATGAAAATGTCAGAATAGAAGCGATTAAGCAGCTTGGCGAAAAGAAAGAGGTCGTCGCTACCGAGCCGCTTCTTGGCCTTATTCACGATTCGGTCCGGAGCGTACGCCTTTATACCGTTCAGTCGCTTGGCTTGATAGGTGAAAACAGGGTCCTTACGCCTTTACTTAACCTGCTTAATTCAGAGCAGGATGCATTCGTAGTGGCTACGCTCGTAAAAGCCATAGCCAGGGTCGGAGGCGCCCAATTAATTCCTATAATAGCCAGGTATCTTAAAGATCCCGATGCAAGGACCCGCGCCAATACGATAGAAGCGCTTGAAATAATAGGCGATCCCAAGATCATAAAATTCTTGATCCCTCTTCTTCAAGATGAAAATAACCGCGTTAAGGCGAATTCAATAAAAGTCCTTTCTAAATTCGGAAAGACTAATATGTTCGAAAAGCTTGACGAAATGCTTGATTCGGACGATGCATCCATACGCGGATCGGCTATTTATGCGCTTGGGGCCATAGGCGGCGAGCAGGTTGTGGAGCTTCTTGAAAAAGCTAAAAATGACGAAGATCCTTCAAATTTAAAAAAACTTGCCGAAGGGTTATCTAAAATAAATAATCCAAAAACCATTGAAATTTTGAAAGAAATGGCGAATCATCCCGACGGTGAAGTCGCCGAATATGCAGCCTCTTTTATTGGCGTTAAGAAAGGTTCAGACGCCGTTACGGCGGTTGAAGATAAGCCCCAATTATTTGAGCCTTCAGCAGAAGAGCCTGCCGCCGCTAAGCATGTTCATACGGAACCGGTCACGCAAAAGCCCGATCCGTTGAATCTTTCGTCTTTAAAGACCTTAGCGGAAACATCTAAAAATACTTATTCAAAACCTCCGGAACCTGTCCAGAGCCGCCAGGTTCCCGTTCAAAAAGTTTCCGATGACGAGTTATCGCTTCAAACTTTTAAAAAATCAACTGAAAAACCGCGTGATTATAATTCTCAAGATTTTGAAAAGTTATGGAATGACGTGCTGCTCGTATTGAATAATTTTCAGAAACATCATCCCAACTTTACTAAAGAAAAAATGTCGAAATTCCTTCAATTTTTACAGGGCGTTATCGAATGATTTTTTGATGTAGTCGATATTTTCGATCAGTTGTTTCGACGTAGTCTCGAATGATCTATGATTTTCGAGGCATCGCGGGTCCGCTTCAATTGTAATTCCGCCGCTGTATTTTCTTTTTTTCAAATTAAATAAAAATTTAGCCAGATCGAGCCTTCCGTCTTTAGGAAGTCTGTGTTCGCGGCTTATTTCATAATTAGATAGATGTACGTGGGCTATTTCGGTAGTTATTTTATCGAGGTATTCATGCGGTTCGCAATTCCAGGTGCCAAGGTGAGTAGTGTCGATAGTGATATAGTCGAACTTATTTAAAAGCTCGACGTCGTTTAATGACCGTTTGATATCGTCAAGCTCTATAGGCCTTAAAATATTATATTTATTATCATGCGCGGCTATGTCATAAGCTATTTTTTTTCTATATTTAAAGGCTATTTTTTTAAAATTGAAAAGAAGGCGCCCCAGCCTGCCGAATAAAATATACTTTCTTGGCATATTTTCAATGCCTATTTTTATATCAAGATTTTTAGCTTGAAATATTTTTAAATCGTTTATCAGCCATTTTTTATATTCGTCTTCATTTGAAAGAGCCGTATGCGCCACTACCACGCCCGCTTCAAGCCGGCGCGCCATTTCAACCGTTCTCATGATTTTTTCATGCGGGGTTTTGGGCCACATGTCGTTTTGCCACGAATTGAAAGGGCTGTGAAGCGCCTTTACCGGCATTTTATATTTATTAGATAATTGCTTTATAAAGCTTATATCCGAAAACTCGCGATTCCGGCCGACTATTATTTCCACTCCGTCGAAACCGCACCTTGCGGCCATATTAAAAAAAGGCATAAGTTGATAATCGTATAATGTCCCATGACTTAGATATATATTGCTCAATTAAAAAATCCTTTCCGGGTCGGGGTATTATAATGATATAGAAAACTCGCTTGAACTTATCATATGATAAACGCTTAAGTTTATAAGATTATTTTACTAAAGAGCCGGATAAAATTCAATAATTAAATAAATTATTTAATCCGGCAGCCGATATTAAAACCGTGGATTATAATTTTTTAAAGTATATTGCTATGAAATTTAAATTATATTCGTTAAAAAAAATATGCGTTCTGGCGCTTTGTGCGGTAACATTTGCTTTTGCCGCTTTGTTATGCGCTGAAGCGGCTCCGTTTAACGACGTTCCAAAAGACCATTGGGCGTATGACGCCATAGATAAACTTGTTCAGAATGGTTATATGGACGGATTCGCCGATGAAACTTTCAGGGGAAGAAAGGTCATTACGCGTTACGATATGGCTTTAACGCTCGCGAAGATACTCACCAAAGTCGAAGACGTCGAAACATCGGGCGGAGTGATATCTCCGAAGGACGCCGAATTAATAAAAAGCCTGGCTACCGAATTTCGCGATGAGCTTAATTCGCTGGGAATAAAAGTTAACGCGATGGACCAGAGAGTTACCGAGCTTGAAAAATTTAAAAAGAACGTCGAAAAATTAAAATGGGCCGGATACTATAGGGTTACTGATGTTTTCGTGTGGGACAGGCTTACCACTAAAGATGACGGAGACAATGGCGATGACGACGATGACGAAGGCGACGCCAACGGCCTTGGAAAGCTTCAAAATCAAGTTAATTTAAAACTTACCGGAAAGCCTTTCGATAATGTGGAATCTTATGTAGAACTAAAAACTTTCATAAATTCCTGGACCGGTAAATACGGCCAGGTTAAAAGCTATATAAGCCCATCAGATAACACGATAAGGCCTTATCTTGAAAAATATGTAAGCGACGTTAAAAGCGATCGCGATATAGTAGTCGAAAAAATGCATTTGACTATTAAAAGCGACTATGCTAACGTGCGTACTTTTAACAACGAAAGCATGACGAAGCTAAACGATCCTTCCATATTGTTAAATAGCGGTTGGAGAAACGCCCGCGGCTCAAAAGCGTCGGACGTTTTTTCGGGAATAGAAACGCAGGGAACCGTAAAAGACGTAACTTATAATGTTTCTTCGCTTAAAGAAGTCAATAACAAAAGTGATATTTATGCAGGCCGAATGGTATATCTCATGCCTTCGAGAATTTTAAAAACAGAAACGGCCGAAGTTATATTCGGAACTTCATTCGTTGAAAAAGCTAACGATTATACCAAACGAGGTAATTTTTCACAGGTTAACGGAGTCGATATGAGCGTTAAATTCACCGATATAGGCACGCTAAAATTGACTACTGAATATATGGAATCGCGTAACGGAGAAAGCGTTTTATATTCGGGTAAAAGTTCCAGCACCGATATATTAAAAGACGATGGCGTGAGGCTCGATTTAGAGTATCAACTCGAAAATCT
>Ga0074198_1000547_pt1 | contig 36901 bp, 26 predicted proteins | sample EPASupsiteSAE323_FD_64527 | JGI IMG/M metagenome (GOLD analysis project Ga0074198, IMG submission 64527) | Bioremediated contaminated groundwater from EPA Superfund site, New Mexico - Sample SAE3-23 | ecosystem: Environmental > Aquatic > Deep subsurface > Groundwater > Contaminated ... | reverse complement strand
TGACAGGGTGGGGTGTCGGGGCGGCAATCCTTTATTGTGTCATTGCGAGCGCAGCGCGGCAATCATCCCTCGTTTTCATAACAATGACAAACACGTGAGTTTTCATAGCAATGACAAGTACACGAGTTTTCGTAGTAATGACAGGGTGGGGTGTCGGGGTGGCAATCCTTTATTGTGTCATTGCGAGCGCAGCGTGGCAATCATCCCCCGTTTTCATAACAATGACAACTAAGCTATATGAAGTCTTGCGGCAATCCAAAGCTTGAATCACGAGTATCTTTTTTGACAGAAAAAAGCACCCATAAAAGGGTGCTTTTTTCTGGGGACGCAAAAGAGCCTCCCCTGATTTGTCCTGATATTATCGGCTGCGCTGCGGCGTCCGAGATGGATTCTGTTTACGGGATGGGTTGCTGGTGCGACGGTTGCCGCTATAGCCGTTGTTAACCTCTCTGGGTTTACGTAAGTTTTTCATGTGGATCGGTGGTGCCTCGGTAAGAACCGGTAAGGGTTTCTCTTCCGGCTCACGGGTCATTATCTTGAGGGCAGCCGCCAGCAGGGTTTCCGAATCATGTTCTTCCAGCAAGCCCTCGGCCAAAGCCCGGTAGGCCTGAATGTTCTCCTTACTGGCCACCTCCAGCAGATTGTTTAACACCGTCTGCTGCAGACCAGCTAAAGCATCACTGGGTGTGGGCATGGGTTTGCGGTTTATCCTGTGTTTGATTGACTCCTCGATATATTTTAAGTGGCCCATTTCCCGGGAAGTCACAAAAGTAATGGCCAAACCGGTTTCGCCAGCCCGGCCGGTCCTGCCGATACGGTGGACATACCCCTCCGCATCCTGAGGTATATCGAAGTTGTAGATATGGGTTACCCCGCTGATATCGAGTCCACGGGCAGCCACATCGGTGGCCACCAGAATATCCGTGGTTCCGTCCCTAAACTTGCGCATCACTGTATCCCGCTGATTCTGGGTCAAATCACCGTGGATACCGTCGGCAGAGTATCCCCGTTCGCTTAGAACTTCAGCGATTTCATCCACCCGGCGCTTGGTGCGGCCAAAGACTATGGCGAGTTCGGGATTCTGCATATCCAGCAGACGGCACAGGACATCCAGTTTCTTCATCTCCGGCACCTCAATGTACTGCTGTTCGGTATTGACCACGGTCACCGCCCGGGGGTCGATATGGACCATCTCCGGATTCTGCATGAACTCGCGGGCCAGGTTCTGAGTATGCAAGGGCATGGTTGCGGAAAACAAAAGGTTCTGACGTTTCTCCGGGGCTTGCCGGAGTATTTCCTCGATATCCTCTTTGAAGCCCATATTGAGCATCTCATCTGCTTCATCCAACACCAGCATACTGATTTGTCCAAGCCGAATGGTGCGGCGGCGCAGGTGATCCATCAGCCGGCCCGGAGTCCCGACGATGATCTGGGGACGATTTTTCAGGGCGCGTATCTGGCGGTCGATCTCCTGCCCTCCGTAAACAGGCAGGGCACGTATCTTCTTCCGGCTGCCGATCTTGTTGAGTTCCTCGGCTACCTGCATAGCCAACTCGCGGGTGGGGACGATGACCAGCCCCTGGATCTGCTGCAGGTCTTCCTGGCATCGATCTACCAGAGGTATCCCATAGGCCGCAGTTTTCCCGGTGCCGGTCTGAGCCATCCCGATCACATCGCGTCCCATCATCGCTATCGGTATGGTCATATCCTGGATAGGGGTAGGTTCTTCGAAGCCCATATTACTGAGGGCGGTAATTATGAGCGGGTCTATTTTTAATCCCTGGAAACTTATCAATATAGTATCTCTCCTAAATATTTTGTTTTCTTATAGTCTTTTCTCAAATTAGATAATTAATCAGTATACACACAAAAATCCCTGGAGCCGCGAACGATTCCAGGGATTTGGCAAATCAGTTTCTACCAGCTGTTTCTTCTGGGCTGTGGTGTATAGCAATCTTTGCAATATACAGGTCTGTCACCACTGGGCTTGAAGGGGACCATTGCAGTTTTCCCGCAGCTTGCGCATTGCGCTTCGTACATCTGACGGTCGGACTGGCCGTAGCCTCCGCGATTACCGCCCCTTGATTCAGCTTTGCGTGCGGCGCGGCATTCGGGGCAGCGACCAGGTTCGTTTGAAAAACCCTTTTCTGCGTAGAATTCCTGCTCGGAAGCAGTGAACGCAAATTCTGTGCCACAATCTCTGCAAGTAAGCATTTTGTCTGAATACATGAAAAAACCTCCTAAAATTTCTGCTCACATCAAGGGTAAGTACCTCGTAACTCCCCTTAAGCCAGAAAGCATTAAGAAGGTCTATTAATCCCCATTTAATTGAGCTTGACTTAGCATAACAGATACGATTTAAAAAAGCAAGCTAATTGCAGATATTTGGTGAGTTTTTACTGTTACTTCCTTTTATCGTTACCTTCGGGATGATCACTTCATGATAAAGGCATCAGGTTTAGGCCTCAAATACAGCCTTCAATTCTGGTGTTTAGCGAATGTATATCAAACGGCATACGATTTAACGACAAGGGAGTGATTCTTTTTTCTTCCTATTATTAAATATACCGCGATACTCTAAATACCAATATCGTTTCCGCATATGCCCATGTTGTCTAGAATGCCCGATTAAGGTTGATATCTCTATTCACTGAATGAAGCTAACTGAGCTGCCTCATGACGCCACAGCGCCCATAAAATAATAAGAAACACCATACACAAGCATCCCAAAGCTGTTATGTACGGCACTGCCAACATAAATTGCCCGCCCTTGGTAGTAACTTCACGCATTAATTCTAACATCCAGGTGGTTGGTGCCAGCCTGGCTATGGCCCGGATCCAGCCATCGATCAGAAAAACCGGCCATGAATAACCGGAAATAAGAAACAAGGGCAAACCGGTCAGAACCACATAAGCAGTAGCTTCCACATCGTCCCGGCTCAGACTTGAAATCAGCAGGGCTGCTGCCATAACCGCCAGCAGGTAGAGTATCATGCCTGAGACTACCGCCAACATGCTACCATGCATGGGTAAACTCAGCCAGGCGTTGCACATAAGACATAGTATTCCGCTGATGGCCAGATCGATAGCAAAATAGGGGGCTATCTTCCCGGCCACCAGAGCACTGGTGGGGTAACCCAAGCATTCAGACCAGGTTCCGCCGCATTTTTCCCGGGTTACTGATACACATAAAGCCATCATGGGAGTTTGGCGCAGAGCCATGACCAATGCGCCCAGTATAATGAAGTAAACATAATTGTATGTCGGGTTATACCATACCCAGTCACGGAATACAAGGGCCTGCAGAACTGGCATAGCATCCTGCGTGATGATTCCGTTTGCTGACATTACCTTCAACGCTGACTCAGCTTTAAAAGATTTAATAACCGACAGAAGACCTTTACGTAAGTTGAAAGCTTCAATCAGGTTGGAGCCATCGATTACTGTCATTATTGGTTCAGATCTGCCCTTAATCATACCCCGGGCAAATCCAGCGGGGATCATAACCCCACCTTTGACCTTGCCATCTTGCAGAAGTCTTTCAAATTCCTGCATGCTGCCGACCCTGGCTCCAATGGTTATTTTTTCATTGGCCTCCAAATAACTGACCAGCGAACGGCTTATACTGCTGTTGTCCTGATCGCAAACTACAATCGGCAGATCAACTATCACCCCGGCTTGGTATAATAACCCGAACATGATCAGGTAAAGAATCGGACTCATGACTAAAATACTGAATACCATCTTGTCAGCTGCGATAGCCTTGAGTTCACGCCAGGCAATAGTTTTGAATGAACTTATCCAATTATTTGATAAAAAAGATTTCAGCAAGAACTATCTGCCTCCTCAGGTGCTTTAATCGCAACCAACCTGCTTAACGCATCGGAATGGCCAATAAACAGGTTGGCTGCCAGCAAAACCGCCAGCATTATCAACATCATCCCCATCTGTGCGGCAATACCTGACCACCCTGTTCCCTTTAAGGTTATGGCTCTGAAACAATCTGCGTACCAGGTAATGGGCAGGCATTCTCCCAGAAAACGTATAAACGGGTGCATAGCGGAAAGCGGCCAGGTATATCCGGAAAGGGCCATAGAGGGCAGCGCCATGAACATAGTTATCCGCAGCGAATTGATGGGGGAGGCCAAGCGTGCTACCACCACTGCAAATAGAGCCAAAACCAGCAGAAACATCAGATTAACCAGGATTAATAAGCCCGCTGAACCATATACCGGCAGGGCTCCGATACATTTACCGGCTATTATGGCAATCTCAATCTGCAAAAGGCCAATGCTAATATATGCGGTCATTTTCGCGGCAAGGACCAGGCTTTCGGATGATTCGCGGCAGGCTTGTTCCCAGGTGCCATCGGCTCTGTCATACGAAACTGATAAGGCGGTCCCCATCAGGAATGCCTGTTGGAACGTAACTATAAAAAAGAAGAACACCAGGAACTGGGCATAATTAAAGGTTGGGTTGTACCAAATGTGTTCACGATAGTCAAGCTGGCTCAGCACCCGGACGGCTTTTTCAGTCATCATGCCCTGACGTGTCAACAACGAAATCCCCAGACGCCCGGAAATATTGCTTATGACATCGCTGGTTGCCGTCAGCGCATTGTTGGCAAAGGTGAGGTTGCTGCCGTCAACGATGACACTGATTTCGGTTGATTTACCCCTGGATACCCGCTGCTCAAGATCCTTGGGGATAACCACCGCCACCTGCGCACGTCCGCTCTGGACGGCTTTCTCGACCTCCTTATACGTGGCAGCCATACCTATGAACTTCAGCTTGCTCTGGGTCGAGAATCCATCTACAATTTCGCGGCTGAGGGCCGAGTTATCCTGATCAAGAATAATGGTGCTCAGATCAGTAAACTGTCCCGGGCTGTACAAGGCCAAATAGAGTATAAACAGAACCAGCGGCGGCCACAAAAACAAGCGGCGAATCCTTGAATCCCGAAATATTCGCAGTAATTCATGGGCAGCCAGACTTCCCAAATTACTCATCAATCTCGGCCTCCGGCCTGGCTAAATCAACATAGGCTGTCATACCCGCCCGCAGGAGTCGGCTGCTGTTATCAACATCAACCTTGATGGAAAAGGTTCTGATATCATGATCGCGAGTCTCGGTAACGGCTTTACGGGTTGCAAAATCGCCCACTTGATTTATGTACTTGATCTTTCCCTTGAATACCCGCTCAGGGAAGGCATCAAATTTTACAGTCGCTTTTTGTCCAACCTGCAAATGGCCGATTCTATCTTCACCGACATAAATTCTCACCCAGCTTTGGGCAGGATTTGCTACCACCGCAACCGGTGTTCCGGCGCTGACCATTTCGCCCGGATCCACTGTGACCTGAGTGATGATTCCGCTGACCGGCGCTTTCAGGACACAGTTATCAAGATAAGCCTGGACTTCAGCCACCGAGCCGCCGGCCTGTTCCTTGGCAGCCGCCGCTCCGGCCACCGCTGCCTGCTTGATTTCAACCTGTTTTTGGGCTGATATTGCCATATTCAGAGCGGTCTGGGCCACCTTATAATCAGCTTCGGCCGCCAAATATTTAGCCTTGGTTTCATCCATGCTCTGCTGTGAAATGGCCCCCTGCTGGCCAAGGCTTGCAGCTCGGTCATAAGAAGCTTTATATACGTCGTAATTGGCCTGGGCTTTATTGAGCGTCTCCCGGGCTGCCAGCACAGCGTCAGAACTCTGCTCTTTTTGCAGGATCAATGCGGTACTGGCCTGGTTCTGATTTGCATCAGCCAGAGCCAGCGCTCCTTTGGCCGTTTGCGCTTTGGCTGCAAGTTCTTGGTTTTCCAGAATAGCGATAGTATCGCCCGCTTTGACCTCCTGACCCTCAGTAACCAATACCCGGGAAACCTTGCCGGCCAGTTTAAAGCCCATGTACACTTCGGTGGATTCAAGAGTGCCGCTGGTGGTTATGCTCCGCTCTGAGGCAGCCAGGTTCTTCTCATGGATGCTCAAACCAAGGTAACATCCGCCGGCAATCACTATGCACAGCAATACAAGCATGATCATATTTCGTGAATTAAAACTGCCATCCGCTTTTTCTTTAAACATCTCCTATCCATCTCTCCTTATCCAGGTTGAATTCTATAATTTTCAACTCATTTTCCCAACAACGAGGGTATGCCTTGAACCAGCAACCCCGATAACTCATCGACCAGGCCGGGCCAATCGCTAACCTGATGATGTTTGATGAAGTGTACCATTGCTACGCTGACAGCCCCGAATATCGAAATATTGTACAACTCCAAGCTCTGAGCGGAGATATATTCCTGACTAGCATCCAGGATTTGCCCCATAAATTCAACGTGCTTCTGCAGGCGTTCTTCTAATAACTGGCGACGATTGGAATTGCCGACGACCTCGGCCAGGGTTACCTGACACAGATCAGCATGATCCAGGATAAAATTGCAGTGCTCGTGGACGATGCCTTCCAGGCGTTTCTCTATACTGCTTTCTGCTTCGGTCAGGCCTTCAAGTCTTGCGGCCAAGGTCTGGAAGCCCCCATCAAGCAGCTCCAGCAGCAACTGATCTTTGCTGGCAAAGTGATAATAGACTGTACCCTTGGCAACCCCGGCCTGGAGTGCTATATCATCCACGGTTGTATTATCAAAACCTTTAGCAGCAAATAGTGCAATAGCTGCGTCGGTTATCGCGTCGCGTTTGTTCCCATCCGACATTGAAGGTCGACCGGCCTTTGATTTACCTGCAATTTTTTCTTTAATACCCCTGCTAACTTCATGGTTGACTATCTTCATTCGACGCCCCCTAAATATTAAACTGACTGGTCAGTTTAATTATAATTACTTTTATCTCTATATTGTCAATACCTGAAACTTATTCCCCCGGGAGCTGGTCATGTTGGATGAACCTCAAAAGAGTCGCCGACTCAACTTATCCCCCCTGGCACCGTCCAACAAATAAAAAGCCCCAAGCCCTGGTTAAGCTTGAGGTTTTCATTCGACTCTCTTGTTCTACTGGTTTAAAGCCCCCAGATACTCCATCCCTTCTCATGGATTATCAGCCAACCTAGGGCCAGCCATCCGGTTATTGCCACTAATCCAAGAATACTATCCAACCCTGACAGCGTTTCCCTCCTGTAGATCAGATAAACAACCATAACAAAAACATAGAACACGATTAGAGCAAGAGAAATATAAAACAACGATGGCCAGCCGGTTTTCAGCCATCCCAGGATGAAAGCGGCTAATAGTAAGCTTATTTCGATTATGGCACTTATAGCACTGCGCATGATCATTCCTCCCGGAAGAACAATTCAATATCTGCTTTATTATTTCCTTCTTCCAGGGAATAAACAAGCAAAAAGTTCTTAAGTTTTGGTAGGGACATCGGACCTGTCCCCTTTTCCCAATAAGTATTATCCACTTAAAGGGCTTCTATGATGGTTGCCATGGCCGGGCCTCCACCGGCACACAGGGTCGCGCAGCCAAACTGCTTTTTGCTTCTGTGCATCTCGTTCATCAGGGTCAATATCAGGCGAGCTCCAGTCATACCCACCGGATGCCCCAGAGCCACCCCGGAACCCAGAACATTGATCTTTTCCACGTTCACCATGAGTTCCCGATTGCAGGCAATTACCTGGGCGGCAAATGCTTCGTTCATTTCCCAGAGTTCAATATCATCTATGCTCATATTGGCCAGCTTCAATGCCCGCCGAACCGCTGGCACTACTCCGATCCCCATGATCGAGGGATCTACGGATGCTGATGCAGTCGCTACTATCCGGGCCAGCGGCTTAATCCCGAGTTCCTGAGCCTTTTCCGCTGCCATAAGAATAAGGGCGCATCCGCCATCATTTATAGAAGAAGCATTGCCCGCTGTTATGATACCTTCTTTTTTAAAGGCCGGCTTCAGTTGGGCCAGAACCTCCATGCTGGTATTGGAGTTGGGATGCTCATCGGTGTCAAAAAGCTGCGTTCCCTTTTTGGTTTTGATCTCAACCGGTATTATCTCTTCTTTGAATTTTCCTGCGGAAATGGCCTGGCAGGCCTTCTGATTGCTCATCAAAGCCCATTCATCGGCTTCCTGGCGGGAAATGCTGTACATATCAACCAGGTTTTCCGCAGTTACACCGGCATGATAGTTATAGAAGGCATCAATGAAGGCGTCATACATCATGCTGTCTTCCAGCCTTTCCGCGCCCATGCGGTAACCCTTGCGCGCATTGAGGAGCAGGTGCGGGATATTGGTCATGCTCTCGTGCCCTACCGCCGCCCCGATATCGATCTTGCCCAGCATGATCTCCTGCGAGATTATCTCGGCTGCCCGCATGGAGGAAGGGCACTGCTGATTGATGGTCACCGAGACCGTCTCCACCGGGCAACCGGCATGTATGGTCACCTGCCGGCTGGGGTTCCCCTTACATCCTGCCTGATAAACATGCCCGGTTGCTACTTCTTCGATCAGGGCAGGTTCGATGCCAGCTTTTTCAATAGCCGCCTTCAAAGCAATGGTCCCTAATTGGACCGCACTAAAATCTTTCAGCGTCCCTAAAAAGTCACCTATCGGGGTCCTTGCCCCACTTACGATCACTACCTCCCGCATTACTGCCCCCCTTTTAAATAATAAATTCACTTATATTTGATCACGCAACGTTTCAGCTATTTCTCCCAGATAAATTCTTTATTGCAACTCGCGTGCCAACTCTTGATAATCATAATGAGAGCAGCGTCATTGCGGATTATGTTTAATTGTTTAATGAACCTGCTGTTTACTTTGTTTAAGATTTATGTAACAATGTGTTTCATATATGAAACACATTGTTAAGATGTTGAAACGCTAATAACCTTTTATCAGCCAGGAGGATCTTCAGAGATGCCCAATGCAGTCAGCGATTTTCAGGATATAGAATTCTTCCAGCAGTTATTGAACAGTCCCTATGAAGGCATAGTATTTGTGGACCAAAATGGCGTGATCAAATATGTAAATGATTCTTTCGCCCAGTATAACCGGCTGCCGAAAGACCGGCTCATCGGCAAGAAACACCGGGAGATCCCGGTGGACGAGAATCTGGATCGGATTATCCAAACCCGGGAGTACGAACCGCTGGCCTTTTATACCACCAGCCAGAACCGAAAGATGATCGTATCGAGAAGGCCGGTTTACATCGATGGCGAGTTTGCCGGGGTCTTTGCCCGTTATTTGAGTATAGACCCCATCGATGTCGATAAGAATTTTGGCCAGGATTATATCGATTTGATAACCCGGCTGCAGACCCGAAGCATCATGTATAATGTCAGTCAAACCATAATCGAGCTGAATTCCTACAAAGCAGAGTTCAATCAGTTAAATACTACCCGCCTGGGCATTGATAATATCATTGGAACCAGCCCGGTTATGAAAGAACTCAAAAAAAGGCTCCTGCTGGTCAGCAATTCCCCGTCTTCGGTGCTTTTAACCGGGGAAAGCGGTACTGGAAAAGAACTGTTCGCCAATGCTATTCATTTCCACGGCAACCGCTGTGACTCCCCCTTTGTAAAGGTCAATTGCGCCGCCATTCCTGAACCGCTTTTGGAAGCCGAATTATTCGGCTATGATGCGGGCGCTTTTACCGGGGCTCTGAAAAGCGGCAAAATGGGCAAATTTGAACTTGCCAACTACGGTACCATCTTCTTGGATGAGATCGGGGATATGCCGTTGGCCATGCAATCGAAATTACTGAGGGTATTGCAGGAAAAAGAAGTCGAACGCCTGGGTGGGGAAGGCTCTATCCCGATCGACGTAAGGGTGATCTCTGCCGCCAACCAGGACCTTCATACCATGGTCAGGGAAGGGACATTCCGGGAGGACCTTTATTACCGGCTCAATGTGGTAAACTTCAATATTCCGCCCTTGCGGGAAAGAATGAGCGACCTTCCCAAGCTGGCGCACTATTTTGTGGGTACCCTGAACCGAAAGTTAACCCAGAGTATTAGCGGGGTTACACCGGAGGCCATGGAATTACTGCTTGCTTACGATTGGCCGGGGAACATAAGAGAGATAATAAATGTCCTGGAGGGAGCCATGAACTTCTGTCAAGGTTCTATGATAGATATCGAGGATCTGCCCTTCTTCATGCGCTCTTACCAACCTCAAGGTAAAAACGAAAGAACGTCATCACTGCAGACCTCCATAGATGATGCAGAAAAAACCCAGCTGGTTGCCGCCTTGATGGAATGCAACGGAAACCGCACCAATACCGCCAACAAACTGGGTATCTCCCGCACTACGCTCTACCGCTTAATGAAAAAACATCATTTGATCAAATAAATCACCGCTGATGCCCCTTCGGGTTCATTTTCGGGACAAGAATATGTTTAACATATTGAATGGCATACTTTTCTATACCCTCGCCACTGGCTGCCGCCGCGCCATGGAAGATAAAAAGAGCTTTAATCCAGCGCCGGGATCACCACATCTTGGTTGGTGATAAACATCATATAGGAGCAAAAACAAATCAGGGTGTTTCCCTCATCGTATATCCGCACTTCACTGCTTCCGATCTGTCTGCTACAATGGACAGCGGTGGCAATCGCTTTGATTTTTCCCGGTTTGGCCGGCTTGACATAGTTGATATTGGAATTCAGAGTCACGACCAGCTTTCCGAAGGAAATTATTGATACTCCGGCGGTAATATCGGCCAGGGTAGACAGAGCCCCGCCGTGCAGCGTGCCCATAAAGTTATGATGACCCGCGTCGTAATCGAGCTCAGCTTCTGTATACCCTTTCTCCATTTTCAGTATCTTCATTCTGTTGTTGGAACTGAACACATCATTTTGGTTGAAGTATTCTCGAAAGTGCTCATAGTCCATATTTCATACTCCCCCAGTAAAGAATAATCTGAACTTATTATTTGATTACCACAAGAATCAATATATTCCTTCAAAAAAGTATAAAAGCTAACCAGAAAACAAAAATACCACCGTCTTATCAACGATGGGATAATATATTCTCCAGTTGGGCAGGTCCCCTTTAGGGGGATCTGCTAATTGGTGCAATCGAACAACTCCGGTACGCTCGACTACTCGCTCTTAATAATCTTTAGACCAGTTGAACAACCTTCTGTACGTTCACCTGAAGAATTATTATTAGCTTATATATATTGTAGCATCTTTTAAGGATTTGTATATATCATTTTGCAAATGAATTGTAAAATCTTTGTAAAGACTTCTCCCCGGCCTCAACTATCTCTTTGATCATTCTTAGAAGTGTTCTAAGTAATCAGATTGCTATATACCTTCCTATATGGATTACGTCGATAAAACTAATGATGGGGGAGCGTCCCCCACTTCCTCCGCAAATAGCTGGCAATCACGTTGGTTCCCCTTGACGGATATACTTTTTTTCTCCCGGTTATTGTTAATGATAATATATAATATAGTGTTGATAGCAATCTGGAAGGATGAAGGATATGTACGACAATATTATCGATACCATCGGTCACACTCCACTGGTCAGGATAAATAGGCTGAATCCCAAGCCGCACATCCCGCTTTACGCCAAGCTGGAGGGCTTTAACCCAACCGGGAGCATCAAGGATCGCATTGCCATCAAAATGATCGAGCAGGCTGAAGAAATCGGCACTCTAACCAAGGGAAAAACCATAATCGAACCGACCTCCGGCAACACCGGAATCGGTCTGGCGATGATAGGTGCCGTAAAAGGTTATCCCGTCGAAATAGTCATGAGTGAAGCGGTTTCTCTTGAACGGCGCAAAATGATCGAGGCTTTCGGAGCCAAGACTACTCTTACGGATGCCTCACAGGGCACCGACGGGGCCATCAGAAAAGCCCAGGAGCTCTGCCGTAACTATCCGGAAAAATACTTTATGCCCAACCAGTTTTCTAATGAATATAATAAGCTGGCCCATTATGAAACCACCGCTAATGAGATCTGGGAGGATACCGAAGGCCAAGTCACGCATGTTGTTTCCGCTCTGGGCACCTCAGGAACCATCATGGGAGTAGGTATGGGACTAAAAAAGAAGAACCCCTCAATCCAAATTGTTGAGGCCCATCCGGTCTTGGGCCATTACATTCAGGGTCTCAAAAACATGGAAGAAGCCATAGTACCAGCCATCTACGATCCAACCCAGATCGACCGCCGGGTCATGGTTGAATCCGAGGCGGCCTTTGCCATGGCCCGCAAAATTGTAGCCGAGGAAGCTATCTTTGTGGGTATGAGCAGTGGAGCAGCCATGTTTGCGGCAGTTGAATGCATCAAAGAAATCGAGGAAGGCTTTGTGGTAGTCCTGTTCCCCGACCGGGGTGAAAAGTACCTGAGTACGGGACTGTTTAGTCTGGCCCCCTGCTTCGTTGGCGGTTAGCGTGCTCTATTGATGAAACCATAAGACCCAGGTCAAATCTTTGGCCTGGGTCTTATTATAATGGCTGCCCCAAGAGGAAGCTAACCGCGTCGGTTTTTCATCATGCCAGTATTCTTCCTTCTACCTGAACGACCAAATATAGCCAAATAACGCTAATGTGATAATCTGTGCAAAAAAGACCAAAACAGTGTTCCGTGTTCTAACATGAGGTTATGTGAGGTTCACGAACTTATGATAGGGGAAAACATCATGTTACTGACAAACTATCTGACAATCTGCCAGACTTCAATGCCTCCAGCGGACTGCCCTACGAATTAAGTTTCAGCATGGGCTTCGATGTCTACGATCCCGATCCAGGCATGAGCCTGCACCAGTTCTTAAAGCATATCGATCAGAAGATTTATGCGGACAAGAAGATCAAACAATTTTTGACGCTACTAAGCCTCGACGCACCTCTTGCGCAGCCTTGACCGGTAAACGAAAAGCATAATAAACATAGTCATTATTGTTATCATCAACAATGGATGATATATCAGCAAAACCAGCACAATTATCGGTGCCAATAATACCCTGACCAGTACTTTCAGAGGCCGGCTGCCGGCAATAAAGGCCGCAACGGGCGGAGAATAGTGGTAATAAAAAGCGACGAAGGCTATTCCCCCAGTATTGGTCAGCAGGTATTGATCGCGGAAATGACGCAGAAGCGCCACCGGCCAGGTAAACTTGGACCCGAAGGCAGCCGTGGCGATAAAGCATTCATCGGCAAGCTTTATCGTCAGGTTAATTATCTGCCCATCAGCCATCCTGGCTTGAATCGTCTGGCCGGCCAATTGTTTGAGCTGCAAATCGGCGTAAGGAGTTCCAAAAGCTCCAGCCAGGCTAATTATAGCCTGCTGAAGGGCCTGATAAGTGACGGTGAAGTCATTAATCAGGTTGTTTCGTGAAAACGTTGAACCGGCTATGGTTATAGTATCCAGGCTGGAATCTTGTTCCCCTTCGAAATGTATGAGCAGAGTCATTAAGCCCAGCACATCAAAACTCTCTTCCAGATTGGCCTCTTCCTGACCGGATCTAATAGTTAAGTCTACAGTATCGCCATTGGCTGTTGCATCAAAATAATTGCAAAACTGCTGGTCCTGATTGATCCTGGCGGCAATGTTCTGGGCCAGGCTGGATGCCAATTTTATGGACGCGTATACCTGTACAGTGTACTGGGTCGTTTTACCACCAACTGTGATGGTAAGTAGCTGCTTGCTTGCCGCGGTTTCACTGTTGAAACCGGTTACATTTGCTATTGTTATATTCTCAGTCCTGGTGCTGCCGTCGCTGTAGGTTCCCGTCACCACCAATCCGGTTATATCTAGTTCATCTCCTATGTTATAGGTCAGTTTATTAGCCGGACTGGTTATTGCTATGCTCTTAAGTGTTACTGGAGCTACTATCTGCACCTGGTAAGTCGTTATCTTATTGCCTACCGTGATGGTGAGCACCTGGTTGGTTGCCGCAGCCTTGTTGTTAAACCCGGTTACATTAGCTGTTGTTATACTCTCAGTCTTGATGCTGCCATCGCTGTATATCCCCGTCACCACTAATCCAGATAAATCAAGCGTATCCCCAATGGTATAGATCAGTTTATTAGCGGGACTGGTAATGGCTATGCTGGTCAAGGTTGGAGGTGGATTGAAAGTTTTCACCGCATTATAGAAGTTGAGCACACCATAGCCATAATAATTGTCTTTTCCGCTGCTTCCGCAATCCACCGCCGAACTGGTAAGAATACTTTCAATCTCAGCCAGAGTTAAGCTTGAATCAAGAGATTTCAGAACGGCAGCTACCGCCGATACCATGGGGGCGGAGAAGGAAGTACCGTCTTCAGCATAGTAGGAACCACGATTGGTGCAGGTATAGATATTCTCTCCCGGTGCTACGAGATCAACCTTATCATTGTAAGTGGAAAATGTTGAAACGTTTCCAGTTTCCGCAATAGAGCCAACTGATATGACATTATCATAAGAAGCCGGGTATTCATAGGTATACTTGCCATCGTTACCGGCAGAAGCAACTACCACGATACCAGCTTGAATCGCCCTCTGGACGGCGGCATTTTCAATACTTGATGATTCTTCACTGCCCATGCTCAGGTTGATGACATCCACATCTTTACTGATGGCGTAATCAATAGCTTCAATAACATCGGAGACATAACTCGCGCCATCTCGATCAGCTGTTTTGAGCGGCAGAATTTTAATACTACCGGTTCCGGCAACTCCACAAATTCCTACCGAATTATTGGTCTCGGCGGCAATGACCCCGGATACTTCAGTGCCATGACCACAGCTGTCGCTCAGGGTGCTGCCCCCAAATGGACCGGAAAGAAAGCTTTTACCTCCGCTGGCAATCCGATTCATTAAGTCAGCATGGGTGCTGGTGATGCCCGAGTCAATAACCGCAACCACGGCAGAATCGGCAGTGGAAAGGATTCCCCAGGCGTTTAACGCAGATATTTTGCTAAGACCCCATTGCCTCGAATAATATGGGTCATTGGGAAGGCTTACAGTCCCCATCAGCATTCGTTTCTTGTTTTCTTCGACATATAGAACGTCGGCATCCTTTTTCATGGAATTAATCATCGAATTCAACTGAGTTTCATCATCCAATTGGATCAACTCGGTCCGGGGAGCAAGTTGATTCCGGCTGAGGATCTTTTCTGTAATACTATTCCCCCACTTCTTCCCCGCTGGCTCCGCTTTTCGATACTGAACAATGATCTGATGTTCCCGGCTGGTAGCTGTCTCCTCCTCGGATGAGGTATCAGCACCGGCTGGCATGACACTCCATAATAAAAGCAAGCCACCCATGAATGCTATAATTAGTCCAACCAAAGTCCTCTTCATTGGTTAATCTCCTAAAGTCATTTAATGATTTCAAGATTACATTTTAACTCAGTGTTCTATAATTAAATGTACGCTTATATAGATTCTTCCAGGCAAAATGGGAGCGCCGATATTGAGGCAATATACGCTCAAAATGTCTCAAACGCTTACTGGAGTTATCAACTGGTATGACAATTTTATCCTGCAATATAAATCTTAAATGGGGCTGAAGTGAAGCTGAGAGTTTGCTGAAATAGCATTAATTTGAAGCAGTGAGTAATTAACCTATGCAGGTGTCAGCAAGCAGGGTCAAGAAATCAAGTGATGCTACTACTATCCTGTAAGCAGGAGGTGAAATCGTGGAACGGTGGGAAACCATTAAAGCTGTACAACGTATGCAGGACTATATAGACGAAAATCTTCATGTACCGATCACTTTGCGTGCTCTGGCCGCGGCCGCCGGATATTCCCAATGGCACTCGGCCAGGATGTTCAAAGAAGTCACCGACAAGGCACCCTTTGAATATATTCGCGCATTGCGTTTATCGAAAGCAGCTGTCATGCTCCGGGATGAAAAACCCAAGGTCATTGACGTCGCCTTTGACTTCGTTTTCAATTCCCACGAGGGCTTTACCAGAGCCTTTACCAAACAGTTCGGGGTTTCTCCCAAAAAGTTTAGTAAAGAACCACAAGTCATACAGCTTTTCATGCCCGACCGTATTCGTGATTATTACCTCAATTTGCAAAGAGGAGAGATGAAGATGTCTGATAACAAAAACACCAAAACTGTATTTGTACAGGTGGTCGAAAGGCCGGCCAGAAGGGTCATCCTCAAAAGAGGGGTAAAGGCTGCACATTACTTTGAATACTGTGAGGAAGTGGGCTGTGATGTTTGGGAGGTGCTCTCGGGCATTCAGGATGCCATGTACGAACCCATCGGTATGTGGCTGCCTAATGGTATGATCAAGGACGGGACATCCGAATATGTTCAGGGAGTTGAGATGTCTGCTGATTATAACGGACCGGTGCCGGAAGGTTACGAAATCATGGATCTGCAACCCTGCAAAATGATGGTGTTCCAGGGCGAGCCCTTTGATGATGAGAAATTTGGAGATGCCATCGAAGACTTATGGGAAACCATGAAACAATACAATCCCCAGATCTACGGATTTGAATGGGCTGATGATGAAGCACCCCGATTCCAACTGGCACCGATGGGATACCGCGGTTACATCGAAGCCAGACCGGTAAAGCAAATCAATGAAGACTAAGAAACCCGGACACTGCGAAAACAATTGAGCCCGACAACGCCCAGGCCACATGGTCTGGGCGTTCTCAGTTATTATTAATCATCACTGTCATTCTTATTGGGATAAAATAATAATGGACGGTATGATGAAAAAGCCTTTCAGCATTTGTGATTATGATCCTCGTACTTGTTAATAGGGAGAAGAATAATGTTAACCATAGATCAATGCAATCTATGCCCCCGGGGGTGTGGAATTGACCGTAGCACCCAGGTCGGCTTCTGTCAGGGAAGTTATAAGTGCAAATTGGCCCGAGCCGCCCTGCATTTCTGGGAAGAGCCTTGTATCAGCGGAACCCGGGGAAGCGGAACCATTTTCTTCAGTGGATGCAATCTGCGTTGCTGCTATTGCCAGAATTACCAGATAAGCAGTGAAGGCCGTGGAAAAGAAATTTCCCCTGAACGTTTGGCGGAAATCTATTGGGAACTGCAGGAAACGGGCGCACATAACATCAATCTGGTAACCGCCACTCCACATCTCCCGCATGTATTGAAAGCGCTCGATCTTGTCAAGTCCGGGCTTCACATACCGGTAGTTTACAATTCCAGCGGCTATGAAAAAGTGGATACCATTAAAGAGCTCAATGGTTATGTCGATGTGTACCTGCCGGATTTGAAGTACTTTAACAATGACTTGGCCCGGAAATACTCCAATGCTCCGGATTATTTCGAGGCAGCCAGCGCAGCAATCAGAGAAATGATTCGGCAAACCGGAGGTCTTGAATTCGATAAGAATGGAATCATCCAAAAGGGTGTCATTATCCGCCATTTGATACTCCCCGGAGGCCGGAAAGATTCGCTGGCCATTCTGCGTTGGATACGGGAAAACTTGCCCTTTGACCGCTACTGGTTGAGCTTGATGAGTCAATATACGCCAGTATATATGAGTGCGGATTATCCGGAAATCAATCGCCGAATCACTTCACTTGAATACGAGTCGGTGGTAGAAGAAGCCCGCCGCCTGGGGATGATTAATGGTTATATCCAGGAGCGCAGCAGCGCTTGCCAGGAATATACGCCCCTTTTTAATTTGGAAGGAATCTAGAGTCTAGAGAATTGAAACGAACAGATCCGTGAACCGCAGATACAGAAAAACAGGTCTCTTTTTCTTATCAAGCAATGCAGTCTATTTCTTATAAAGCATCGGCTGTTCTTTTGCTCACATTGTTTTGTTTAATATATCTTTATTTCATTACATATTATGCCCAGCGGTAATTCTTTGCGCGGAATTCAAAACATAATACCAGTATAATTAGCATCAGCAGTATGATCGGATGATAGATCGAAAAAACCAGCAAGACTACCGGTGCCAGGAGTGCCCGGACCAGCATTTTCAAGGCATGACTGGAAGCAATGGTCGCTGCGATCGGGGGCGAATTGCGATAGTAGAACCTGACGAAAGCACTTCCCCAGGAAGTCGTAAGCAGGAACTGGTCGCGAAAATGGCGCAGCAAGCTTACCGGCCAGGTAAACTTGGAGCCAAAGGCGGCGGTGGCGATAAAGCATTCATCGACTTGCTGGAACTCCAGGTTGATGACCTGACCATTAACCAACTTTATTTGAATATTCTTACCCACCAATTGACTCAGAGTTAATTGGTCATAGAACAAACTGGCGGGGTCAACCAGATTGATAATTGATGTTTTAATCCTTTGACAAGTAGCAGTAACGTTGTTAACCAAATCGCTGCGCTTGAAGCTCACACCCCCAGCCAGTGTTATACTATCCAGGGTACAGGCCAGTTCATTTTCTATATCTATAAGCAATGCGGTAAGGCTTAGTATATCAAAACTTTGTTCCAGGTTGGCTTCACCTGATATTATATTGATTGTTACTGTATTTCCATTGGTAGTGGCAGTGAAAAACTTATTAAAATACTGATTTTGGTTGATTTTATCTGAAAGCACGGAGGCAAACGGTATTTCTATATAGTTGACTTTTATTAATAGATCCGCAGGACTGCCGGCACTGAAATTAAACGCCAAAGTTGTCGTTCCTACAGGTTGCATAGCAAGGTATATCTTGGTGATGGTATACACGCTTCCTGCAATAGTATAATCTCTCCCAGCTTTTAAAATTGTTCCGCCATTGGTGATACTAACTAAAGTGTTTCCGTTTAAGCTCATTGTCACAGGAATATCGATCTGGCATCCAGGATCTTTATTAAAGTTAGTTGTCGAAGGGCTAATGGTACTATTTTGCGTCGAGCCAAATATGACCTTACGAATACGTTGGTTATTGGTATCGGCTATGTATACATTGTCATTGGCGTCCACTGCAACTCCTCTGGGATAATATAGTTCAGCCGTAAATGCGTTGCCTCCATCCCCAGAATATGCGAGAGTCCCGGTTCCTGCTATAGTACTTATATTCCCCAGGGTATCCACCTTACGTAAGCGGGCAATACTTAAATCTATAATGTACAAATTCCCGCTTTGATCAAATGCTATTCCTGCAGGGCAATACATTAAAGCAGAAGTTGCAGCTCCTCCATCCCCTGAATACCCTCCCACACCAGTCCCAGCAACTGTAGTTATTTTCCCGGAAAGGTCTACTTTACGGATACAGCTGTTACCTGAATCTGCAATATACATATTACCTTTGTTGTCAAATGCAAGACTGAAAGGAGATCTTAACTCAGCCATGGTTGCCGTTCCGTCGTCCCCTGAGTATCCATATCTGCCATTTCCAGCTACCGTTTGAATATTTCCGAAAGTGTCAACTTTGCGTATTCGATTATTGGAACTATCCGCAATATACATATTTCCACTGGTGTCAAAGGCAACCCCTCTGGGATAATCAAATGAAGCGGAAGTTGCGACCCCACCATCTCCTGAATATCCCCGAATACCATTTCCAGCTACAGTACTTATAATTCCGGAAGTATTTACCTTACGTATACGTTGATTTTCACAATCTGCTATATACATATTTCCACAGCTGTCAATCGTAACTCCTTCAGGATAATTTAATGAAGCAGATGTTGCGACCCCACCATCTCCTGAATATCCTTTATTGCCATTGCCAGCAATTGTTTTTATATCCCCGGCAGGACCCACTTTTCGTATACGGCCGTTCCAGGTATCTGCTATGTACATATTCCCGTTACTGTCAAATGCAACTTCAGTGGGATAGCTTAACTGGGCTGAAGTTGCCATCCCACCATCCCCTGAATATCCATCATTACCATTTCCAGCTATGGTGCTTATTATTCCAGACATCTGTATATAGGAGAATATATCCTTAGCACTGGTCAGACTGGTTCCACTTAGATTGCTCACGGTTATATGTACTATGCCTATACCGGCAGGTGCCACAGCGATTATGGTCTCTTCCGTTTTATCATAATAGAAGCTAGCCGCCGGATTTTCTCCAAAGTACACTGCGGTTACTGTTTCAAGCTTAGTCCCGCAAATTATAATAGCGTCTCCTCCGCATTCTGCTCCTTGTCCCGGATTAATAGCGGTTACCGTTGGGCAAATATTTATTTTGATGAGTCCATACACTCTAATATTATTCATCCGATTTATTTCATCTACTTTTTTTTCGGAATCAATGAGTATGATCAGATAATATTCACCTTTGGGAGTTGAATCAGGTATAGTCAGATTGTTAGTTACTGAACAAGTATTCTTTTGCCTGGCCGGAAGTCCCCCGCTTATTTCTCTATGTCCTATACATACATCCGAAGCACCAAAAGTTTTGTCAGTCGATAGGTAATAATCTATGTTAAAGGAGTTATAGAAAGCTGTCCCTATATTCTTTATATAACAAGTTTCATCAAATGAGGTTACGTTGATTTCGCTGGGAGCATCCATGCTGTCTATTACCAGCTCAGGAGTCATAATAGTACCTAGTGCGTTGACTCTGCCAAATCCATAATTATTATCATAGCCACTTGTTCCCATGTCATCAGCGCCGGTAACCACAGCATTACGCACCTGAGCTGCGGTTTGAGTGGGATTATTTGACCAGGCGAGGGCGGCGATGGCTGCTACATGAGGAGCTGCGGCGCTGGTGCCATAAAATGGACTCGGGAATCCCCCTGCGCCTGAGACAGATACTCCCCCCAAACCACATACATCTGGTTTATTACGTATTTCAAATGATGGATATTGGATCGTAACTGGCCCGTGTGAAGAATGAACAGAAATAGAATCTCCATAAGAACCATCTACTTCTCCTACTGATATTACACTTGGTACTGCTGCATGTCCGAAGATAGAATCACCTTGAGTTATGTTGTTGCTATAAGTTCCGGTACCGTTCGAGGTAAAAATATATACTTCCAGGGTTTTAGGGTTGCCAGAGTCTTTTCTTACATCAATTACACCATCAATAGATGCCCCGGTATTGTTGGTATAAAAAAAACCTTCTATAGGGTCTCCACTCCCGTTTTGAACATCACTGCTATAGGATAAAGTCTCACCATCAACAGTTTCTTTTCTTAGATATAGGTCATAATCATTTGTGGCCTGGCCAAATTGATCGTCCCATTGCAGAATCACTAAAACTTTTCCCCCAGCTGGGATATCTAAATACAGGTTTTTATAGTTTGACGAACCATTGCTGAAATCTTGATAACCATAACCATCGTCATAGAAATTCCCCTGGTAATGCCTTCTGGCACTGTTGCCGGCCGCAGAAACATATACAATATTATTACTGGCTATTTTTGCTGCAATATGCTGGGCGACTATGCCATCTTCAAAATATGGTTGTCCAGGCCAATATACATCATCGCAGATCACATTGCAGCCCGCTCTTATAAGGTTATCAACCGCAGCATTAAAGGCCAGTTCATTATCCCCACAATCATGAAAATAGAGTTCAGCTCCCGGTGCCAGATCATGGATGATTTCCAGCATAGCGGTTCCTTCATCACCACCATAAGTATTGCTCAGGACATGAAGGTTAGCGGGAAGATCTCCGGTGTTTCGGGCATCCTGCCAGTGGTCAACACCATCGGAAATCACTCCCACTTTTATTCCCGCACCGTCAACCCCCTCATAATTGCGAAATGTACTAGCTGACAGCAGATCGTCTCCTTCTGATCTGGTACAAAAAATTGGCGGCATGACTGTCCGTATGTATTTCACGGTTGACAATGATGACAAGACATCCAACTGTTTTACGTTTACCCAGGCCGCAGCTAAACAGTTTTTTTCATCAACGTTTTCGATTCTGTTAACAAACGGATATATGGCATTTATGTCTTCATTAGGATTCATCTGAATATAAATATGTACCAGATCTCCAGCTTCACTATTAACTTCCTGGGCACTATGCCGCCCTCCCAGGATTAGCTGTCCAAAGCTCCCCATATCCTCGCGGATTTTTGAGCTGCCAATTTCAGTTGAGGTTTCACTATCCAATAGCTGAACCAGATCTGAACTCATTTTTTCATAGTTTTTTGTGAGAATGTTTTTATCCAAGGTAAATTCCATTTGCCTGTTGCTTTTCGAATTGTCCTGAGATATGGTACTCTGATATTCTTTCTTCTCTAGTGCATATGACTTGTCGATACCGGTTAGTAACAAAAAGGAGATAATACATAAAGCAAGAAATAGTAGTTTTTTAACCAACCTGATAACCCCCTGTACATATATCAGTTCTTTATCATTCTATTTGGATTTACCGGCAGTCTTTGTCTGTTTAGCTTATTAATCAATTCATGCCATATTATAACATATTTTTCTTATTTAATTGGAAATGTACTACTCTTGAATGGTTCTGAATTGCTCCCAACAAAAATCATACTGGTTACGAAATGCAAAACCCAGACCACTCTAATGATCTGGGCAGTATTGTTCTTGAAATAGCAGACTGTAGCATTAGCCTTAGTCGCTATTTGGATAATGTCCCGTTGTTTTGGTTAGCCCAACGGTAAATCTTTGATCGGAATTGAAAACATAATACCAACAGAATTAACATCAGCATTATGATTGGATGATATATTGTGCATACGATCAAGATTACCGGTGCCAGAAGTGCCCTGACCAGTAGTTTCAAGGCTTGGCTGGAAGCAATGGTCGCTGCGATCGGGGGCGAATTGCGATAGTAGAACCTGACGAAAGCACTTCCCCAGGAAGTCGTAAGCAGGAACTGGTCGCGAAAATGGCGCAGCAAGCTTACCGGCCAGGAAAACTTTGAGCCAAAGGCGGCGGTGGCGATAAAGCATTCATCTTTTATAGCTGATATTCTGCAGATTGAAGGATCATATGATGTTGACATTAGATTAAGGTTATAATCTATCGGCGTTCCTAATGGATTAGATCGTGATTCAATTGATAAATCAGTAATGCCATCTGCCGGGATCGATTTAAGTTTAAATGTTACTCTGTAGAATATCCCATCAGCAGTTATCCCGTTCTGGGCAGTTCCATAACATATTACGAGTTTGCCTATCGGGCTCCCGCTATTATCCATTATTACCGTTGGTTCATCAAAATCATCTGTTACAATTCCCGAAGCACTTCCCGGGATTCCAGAAATAAATTCCACTACTGCAGGATCATAATCTAATTGCACGCCGGTAGCGGTTATTCCTGGTGTAAAATCTGCACCCGCATCAGGCAAATCTATTAATATATCAACCTCAAAATTATTACCTAATGCAATCATTGTCCCATTTGCTGGTACTATCCCAAACACACATTCATCTGGAGGTACGGCTTCAAAGGTTTGTCCATACTTGGAAGCGTATGCTTTTGCTGTTGATGGGTCATATCCAATAACCTTGGTGGTCGCTGGAATTGTATACTTACTGTCGTAGATTCCGGTTGTGGGCGATTTAAACTTAATGTATGAAAGATTATCACAGTCATCAAAAGTATTGCCTCCTATACTAGTAACTCCTTGCGGGATGGTTACACTCGTCAAATTGGAGCAATCATAAAAAGCCCCGTGGCTTATTCTAGTTAAATCAGGTGGAAGGGTAATATCTGTGAGGCTTTTGCAGTCACAAAAAGCACGTATACCAATAGTGGTTATATTAGGGGGAAGGTTTATGCTTCTTAAATACCAGCACCTGAAAAAAAGCTCATCACTAATGCTTGTCATCCCTGGGGGAAGAACAATGCTCTCCAAGCCCGTGGTGAAAAAGGCACCACGGCCTATGCTAGTTGTTCTTTGAGGAATAATAATGCTTTTTAAAACTGTGCATCCACGAAAAGCAAATTCTCCAATATTGGTTACCCCTTGTGGTATTTTTATACTATTCATACTAGAACATTCGTAAAATGCATTGTCCCCTATACTGGTTAACGTATTTGGAAGAGTAATGCTTTCTAAGTTCGTGCAACCATAGAATGCATTATTCTCTAGACGACTCACCCCCTGCGGAATAGTAATATCATGTAATCCTTTACATTCGGCAAAAACACCACGGCCGATATTAGTTACCCTTAGGGGAATAATAATACTCGTTAGACCAGAACGATAAAAAGCACCATCTCCTATACTGGTTATTGTTTCAGGCAGGTTAATATTCGTTAAGTTTGAGCATTCAAAAAATGTCGCATAATTAATTGAAGTTACTCCTTCAGGAATATTGATACTCCTTAAGCCCGTGCAACCCTTAAACGCAGACTCATTTATAACAGATACACTTTCTGGAAGAAAAACACTGATTAATCCTGAGCAACAACAGAAGGCATCTTTGCCAATAGTGGTTACCCCGGATGGTAGCTCGACACCGGTAATATCTGGACGATTTATAAAGGCACGATATCCTATACTGGTGACAGGTAAATTGTTGATGTTTTTGGGTATTATGACGTATCCACCAGTACCATTGTATTTGGTGATTTCAACCTTATTATTAATTAATGTATAAGTGAAATCCCCCGTTTCTTCTGCTAATACATTGTTTGTGATACAAAAAATAATAACGATAATCATAACAAATATAGATATTTTTCTTTTACAAGGCTGCCATATAAACATGTCTTTCACCTATAAGCATTATTTTTTAAATCAATAACTTTTGAATTAGTTATTCTGATGTAAATCTTTCAATTGTTTGACAAAGTACCTTTTTATTAAAACAAAATCAGCATTATTAACTACACCATCCCCGTTGACATCCGCAGCTCGAGTATCATAATAACCAATATCCATATTTGAGAATAAACGTTTAAATAAAACAAAGTCCCTGTTATCAATAGACGAATCAGCATTTAAATCACCACATCTTGGACTAGCATCACTGACTATTTGTATTTTATAAGCAGTCGTAAGACCTCCTATCGAAATGCCCAATATTTGATCAACTGCTGGATTTGCACTATTGAAACCAGATATATTTGAATTATTAATATCTTCAATCTTGCTGTAACCATTGCTATATGTCCCGCTTACAATTAATCCCCAAATATCAAGCTGCTCCCCTACATGATATATCAATCTAAAAGCTGGTCTGGTTATTGCTATATACTGAAGAGACACAGATTGGAATATCCTATTATATTTATTAGCATAAAATTGTGCGGTTGATAGTTTATAACCTTCAATTTGAGTATTCTTAGGAATTGTATATTCATCATCATAAATGACTGTTTTTTCAGAAACAAAGGTAATACTCGTTAAGTTTTCGCAGTATTCAAAAGCCCACTCATCAACCATATTAACATTTTGAGGAATTACAACTTCCGTCAGTCCGCTAAAGGCAAAAGCAAGGCGACCTATACTAGTTACACTTTGCGGAATACTAATACTAGTCAAGGATGAACAACCCTCAAAAGCACCTGCATCAATACAAGTTACTCCTTCCGGAATACTCATTTTGTTTAAACTAGAACAAAAAGAAAAAGAACCTCTGCCCATATTAGTTATCCCTTGCGGAAGGATTATATTCTTTAAGCTGCTACAATGATCAAAAGCTTCGCCATCAATACTTTTCAGCCCTGCAGGGAGTATAACACTGGATAGATTTGTACAATCAGCAAAAGTTATGTAACCTATACTTGTTACCCCTTTAGGTATAACTATGCTGTTCAAGCCTGAACAACGATAAAAGGCAGCATTCCCTATACTAGTTACCGCTTGGGGAATTGCAATGCTGGTTAAGCTTGAACAATTAATAAAAGCTCCCGAATCAATTCTTGTTACATTTTGTGGGATGGCAATGCTTGATAACCCCGAACAACCTTCGAAGACATAATCCTCAATAGTGGTTACCCCTACTGGAATGGTAAAGCTGGTTAAGCTTGAACAATTAATAAAAGCTCCCGAACCAATTCTTGTTACATTTTGTGGGATGGCAATGCTTGATAACCCCGAACAACCTTCGAAGACATGATCCTCAATACTGGTTACCCCTACTGGAATGGTAAAGCTGGCCAAACTTGAACAACCATTAAACGCATATTCTCCTATGTTGGTTATATCTTGTTGAAGATTAACATATCTTATATTTGTGCAACCTGAAAAAGCGCGAGCACCTATACTGGTAACTCCGTTTGGAATAGTTATACTGCTCAGAGTTGTGCGATTAGAAAATGCTCCTTCACCTATACTAGTCACAGGAAACCCATCTAAATTACTCGGTATTATAATACTTCCATCCATGCCATTATATTTTGTTATTTCTACTTTTCCATCGATTAGAGAATAGGAATATCCATCGTTTTCTTCAGCTGAAACTGTATTAGTAAAACATAATAAAATGAAGATTACTGCAATATTTAATAATAGAGTTATTGCTCGATAATTTTTTAGGATTCTGCAAGTTTGCAGCAATTGATTAATACCTCCCTGTTAAATGGATATTATAACAATATGGCTTTATAAATCTTATTCTAGTCTAATAATCCCAAATATTCTCCTCCTACCACAAAATTCCTCCAAGAGGTTGGCATTTATTTTTCTTATTTGCACTAAATATTTGGTCAGAAAAATCGTAGAAGAATCTGATAATTAATCTGCTTTTAATTCATCTTGACCGGTGGAGATATCTTTGACCAACCAAAGTGCTACCCCTCAATAAATACAGCCACTATGATTGACAAAACCCCTTCAAGTACTATATGTTTACTGTAAGGAAACATTTTTTTAATGATAATTGCATATTTCAAAGGCAATGACGGAGAGAGTACGTTTCAGCCGAACGTTTCAGCGAGCCGGGGAAGGTGCAAGCCCGGTACCAGTAGTTTGAATCCGAAAATCACTCCCGAGCTGCGGACCGAACGAGAAATCCAGTAGGCTCCGACGGTTTTCCACCGTCATCGGGAACGCATATGATGGTATGTCGTATTATGGGTGGTATTGCGAACGTCTTTCAGGCCTTCGTCCCTTTACGGGGCGAAAGCCTTTTTAGTTTATTAGGACTGGAGGAACAAGCCATGGCAACTAATGATATGGTAGAGATCCGCTGGCATGGCCGGGGCGGACAGGGAGCCAAGATGGCCTGCATGTTGCTGGCTGATGTGGCAGGTTTACAGGGAAAATTCGTGCAGGGATTCCCGGAGTATGGACCGGAACGTATGGGAGCCCCTATCACGGCTTTTAACCGCATCAGTGAGAAACGCTGTAACATTCATTCCTTCATATATGATCCGGACTATGTGGCAGTGGTGGATGAAACTCTGCTGGACAGCATCGACGTTACCGCAGGACTGAAGGATGACGGAGCGATCATCATCAACACGCCTAGCTCTCCCCAGGAGATGCGTCACCGGCTGCGTGGATATACGGGAATGGTCTGTACCATAGATGCCCGACGTATTTCGGAAGAAATCCTGGGCAGCAACCGCCCGAATACCCCGATGCTGGCCGCCGTGGTCAAGATAAGCGGCGTTTTGGAAACCGAGCGTTTTTTAGCGGATATAGAGGAATCCTTCAAACATAAATTTGCGAACAAACCCCAGTTGATCGAGGGCAACATGACTACACTAAAAAAATCCTTGGAGGAGGTGCAGCTTGGATGATCTATGCTAAGGATATCAACGAACGTACCCCCTGGCAGGATCTGACCCCCGGCGGGGAGATCTACGAACCAGGAACCGCGCGACTGTTCAATACTGGTACCTGGCGGACCGATACGCCGGTCTTTCACGAGGAAGCCTGCAAACACTGCATGCTTTGTATTCCCTTCTGCCCGGACAGTGCTATTCCAGTGAAGGACGGTAAACGTCTGGACTTCGATTATATGCACTGCAAGGGCTGCGGCATATGCAAAGAGGTTTGCCCCTTCCCGGCGATTACTATGGTTAGTGGAGGTGTGGTCAGATGAACGGCCCTATGTCCGGCAACGAGGCAATCGCCTACGCCATGAAACAGATAAATCCTGATGTCATGGGGGCGTTCCCCATTACTCCCTCCACCGAAATCCCTGAATACTTTGCCCAATTCGTGGCCGACGGCGAGGTAAATACAGAATACGTTGTCGTGGAGTCCGAGCATAGTTCCATGTCCGTGTGCATTGCAGCCCAGGCAGCCGGAGCCAGATCCGTCTGTGCCACTTCATCCTGCGGCTTGGCATTGATGTATGAGCTCTTATACGTGGCGGCTTCAAGCCGTCTGCCGATTACCCTGGCCTGCGTCAACCGTGCCCTGTCAGGACCTATCAATATAAACCACGACTACTCTGACTCCATGGGCGCCCGTGATAGCGGCTGGATTCAGATCTATGCTGAAAACAACCAGGAGGCCTACGACAATTTTATTATGGCCATGCCCATCGGGGAGACCCCGAGCGTACGCTTACCGGTGATGGCCTGTATGGATGGCTTCATAACCAGTCATGCCGTAGAGAATATAGAGCTTATGGAGACTGAAGTCGTGCAGAGGTTCGTCGGGGAGTACGACCCGGAACACTACCTGCTGAAAAAAGAAAACCCGCTGGCAGTAGGCCCCTACGATCTGAGTCCCTTTTATATGGAACACAAGGTACTGGAGGCCGAAGCCATGAAGGCAGCTAAGGCCCGCATACTGGAGGTAGCAGCCGAATTCGCCAAGATCTCCGGCCGGCACTATGGCCTGTTTGAAGAATACCGGATGGAAGATGCTGAATTTGCCCTGGTTATTATGGGATCCACGGCCGGAACTGCCAAAGCTGCCATCGACAAGCTGCGTGACGAGGGTATAAAGGCCGGGCTGGTCAAGATCAGGGTATTCCGCCCCTTCCCCGGCGAGGAACTGGCCCGGGCGCTGGCGGGCACCAGGGCCGTGGCCGTCATGGATAAGTCCGAGGGCTTTTCTGCTAACGGCGGCCCCCTCTTTGCCGAGACCCGCAGCGCCTTATATGATTTGAAGGACCGCCCCTATCTGATCGATATCGTTTATGGTCTGGGCGGCCGTGACATAACGGTCCAGGGATTTGAAAAGATATTCGGCCGGCTCGCGCAGATTGTGGAAACCGGCGAGACCGGTCCGCTGTATGTCCATATGGGACAGAGATCAAAGGAGGAGACAGCATGAGCACGGTATATAACCTGAAACGGGAAGTTGAGAAGCCGGTACGTTTCACCGGCGGGCACAGGCTCTGCGCCGGCTGCGGTGCCGGGGTCGTGGTGGCCGGGGTCCTGCGGGCCCTGGATACCGAGGACCGGGCGGTGGTCACTAATGCTACCAGCTGTCTGGAGGTTTCCACCTTTATGTATCCTTATACCGCCTATATGGACAGCTTTATCCATTCGGCTTTTGAAAACTCCGCGGCTACCTGTTCCGGAGTGGAAGCCGCCTATAACGCTTTGAAACGCCGCGGGAAGGTGGAAGGAACCGTCAAGTTCATTACCTTTGCCGGTGACGGCGGCACCTATGATATCGGGTTTCAGTCCCTGTCCGGGGCTATGGAACGCGGGCATGACATGGTCTATGTCTGCTATGACAACGAGGCTTACATGAATACCGGTATCCAGCGTTCATCTTCAACACCTCGTTTTGCCCGCACCACTACCACGCCGGTAGGTTCGGTAGATAAGGGTAAGAAACAAAATAAAAAGGATCTGACCGATATTCTGGTGGCGCATGATATTCCTTATATCGCGCAGACGGCTCCCATAGATAATTTCCGCGATCTGCACCTAAAGTCTCATAAAGCCATCTATACCCAGGGCCCTTGCTTTTTGAACATATTGGCCCCCTGCCCTCGCGGATGGGACTACCCCATGGCCAAAATGGCGGAGATCACCAAACTGGCGGTGGACACCTGCGTCTGGCCTCTTTTCGAAGTACAGGAGGGGGTATGGCGCCTGACCTACACCCCGAAAAAGAAGCTGCCGGTGGAAGACTTTCTCCGGCCGCAGGGCAGATTCCGTCATATGTTCCAGAAGGGTAATGAGTGGATGATCGAAGAAGCCCAGCAATACGTAGATCAAAAATGGGACCGCCTGCTGGAGCGCACCGGCGCCTAAATGTCTGTATACACGGAAATAAGTCCAAAAACCATGATATGATAACCTTAAATAAGGGGGGTTTTGCCGATGACAATGTTCACTAATGAGGTCATTTTGTCCTGGCTCCATTATTTTTCCCAGAACGTTGATATAAACCTCGCAGAACTGAAGATGCTGGACATCACCGGTCAGAACAAGAACCTGATTCCGGCCGTTATGACCAACCGGGCCGTCCTGGTCTTTACCGATGCCGGACATCCGGATATCTTTTACGATATGTGGAATGCAGAACTGGGTGACTGCGTCATCTGGTACAATGAGGGCTCAGATCCTGTCGGGGAGATGAAGCATGACAGGGTCTCGGACATGATCAACCGCGGTATCAATGCCTCCGCCGCTATGCTGGTCATTAATCCCAACGCGGCCACCAATGCTCAGATAGGTATTGAGAACAACCGTTTTGCCTGCGGATCGGTACATTATGTGTGCCGGGAGGGTCGGGCGGTTATCATGAACAAGCTCAATCTGGGTGACCGGGACAATATATGTATAATCTCTGGTGAGAGCATCGCGGTGGAGGCCGCCATAGTGGTTGCTGAGGGCAATGTCATAGCCGTGGAATATGACACCCGGGATCGGGATACCATGCTGGAGAATATCACCAAATTCGGTCTGACCAACGTACACATCGTGGAGTCCCTGGAGGATAGCGCACTCGACACACTGCCGGTGCCGAACCTGGCTTTTATCGTGGGTTCTCCCCGGATCGGCAGTGAAATAAAGCGTCTGCTGGCCATGAATCCCGTCATGGATTTTGTGATCTATACCCTGGACTTCGAAATTCTAACCTCTCTTCCGGCTTTGTTCCGGGAAAACGGCCTGGTGCGCACTGAAGCCATCCATTTGGAGGTATCGCGGGTCAACAGCAAAAACATGGTGGAACCCTTTCCTGCTCCGTGGATAGTCTCGGCCAGGAGCGTTAACGGGTAATCGTTATGCAATTTTACCATCGAACCAGTCATAGAAATGCCCGTACTTTAGAAATTAGCAAAGGGGCCTATTGGGCCCCCCTCACGGGGCGTTAAAGTAGTAATAAGCAAGATATAATGAGTGTTTAAGATTGCCACGCCTTCGGCTCGCAATGGACAACTAAGCTATATTGCGTCATTGCGAGGAGCGGAGCGACGCGGCAATCCAAAGCTTCAATCACGAGTAAGCTTTTAATCGATAGTTCGAAACCAGATTACTTTTCCAAGGTTTTCACCGAGCCAACCAGCATTACTTCCATTTCTTATAAACTTCGTCAGGGAGGGGCATATAAAAGTCAATAGCATCCATTGGATTGTCGATTGGATTAATACCACTATTGTTCGTATTGGCACTGGCTCCTGATTTTCTTGAGTTTTTCATTAATATATCACCTCCTAATAAGTTCTATCGTTATTTTGCCCGCGTATTAATTTTTATCACGCCCACTTTCTGTAAAACGAGAAAACCTTTCAGAACAGACGACGATTACCAAGTAGCGGATAAGTTTATGGGTACAGTTGCTTTCGCATTCGGGAGTTTAACCCTATAGTCACGTTCATGCCGGGCGTACAATTCAAATGCCCAGACCACTTTCATGGTCTGGGCATTGATTTGCTGGCCATCTTCATCCCAAATAATCATCTTAATTTGGGCTGCTTCTCCTGAGGATCGTAATTAAATCAACTATGCCTAAGCTTATTAATAATTAAACTCTGAACAGCATGTCAGAATATACAGGAACCGGCCATACGTCTGCGGGGATTATCAGTTCAGTCTCATCGATAATTGAACGGGCTGCTTCCATGGCTGCAACAACATTTTCTCGATAATTCATGGCAGTCTCTAACGGGCTGTCAACAACAGCAGTGTTTGCTGCGTCTTTCAGTGCTGCAAGCCTGCTATCCATATTATCTGCAAGAGCTGTAACTTGTTTTAGACGCGCTTTAGCCGCCTTACTCCCTGTTTTTTCCGATATTTCAGCAAGTTTCAAGGCATAACCAAGTGTTGATGGCAGCAATTGGCGTTCCATCATATCTATCAGCGTCAAAGCCTCAACATTGATGGTTTTTGAGTAGTGATCAAGCAGGATTTCATAACGTGATTCAATTTCTTTTTCGGTGAGTACACCGGTTTGCTCAAACAGCTCTACGCTCTTTTTTGTTTTAAGCTCCTTTATAGCAAGTACCGTGTTTTGAATGTTGGGAAGCCCACGCCGTGCGGCTTCCTCAACCCATTCTTCGGAATAATTGTTGCCATTGAACACAACCTTTTTATGCGCACTGACAATTTCTTTTACTAGTTTTTTGGCAGCGGATTCAACATTTTTAGCCTTTTCAAGTTCGTCCGCAATTTGACCAAGCTCTTTCGCTACTATTGTGTTTAAAATGAAGCAAGGTTCTGCAATATTGTTTGAAGAACCGCACATGCGGAACTCAAATTTGTTGCCTGTGAATGCAAACGGAGAAGTTCTGTTTCTGTCAGTGGCATCTCCGGTAACCATTGGCAGAGAAGAAACGCCAAGATTTGTCTTTACACGCCCTACATCTTTATATGATTTTCCGCTGACTATACATTCCACAACAGCATTGAGCTCTGCTCCCAGGAATATAGAAATGATTGCCGGGGGAGCTTCGTTGGCCCCGAGCCTGTGGTCGTTTCCGGCGCTTGCTACCGAGAGTCTAAGCAGTTCGGCATACTCATCAACCGCTTTGATAATAGCGGCCAGGAATACTAAGAACTGAACATTCTCAGCGGGTTTCATGCTTGGTTCAAGCAGATTCAAACCATCATCGGTTGCGATTGACCAGTTGATATGTTTGCCGCTTCCATTGATACCGGCGAACGGCTTTTCGTGGATCAGAGCGGCCAGGCCATGCTTTTTCGCAACTTTTCTCATCAGCTCCATAACCAGAAGGTTATGGTCTGCGGCTACACTGGCAGGATCAAAAATTATTGCCAGTTCATGCTGAGCCGGTGCAACCTCATTGTGCTTGGTTTTGGCGGTGATACCCAGTTTCCAAAGTTCCTGATCAAGTTCGTGCATAAAATCCATAATCTTGATGCGAAGCCTTCCAAAGTACTGATCTTCAAGCTCCTGCCCTTTGGGCGGTTTGGCGCCGAACAGGGTGCGTCCGGTGAGGAGCAGATCAAGACGCTGATCACGGAGTTCACGGTTGATCAGGAAGTATTCCTGTTCCGGACCAACTGTAGACATAACCTGTTTTGAACTGGTATTCCCCAAGGCTTTGAGCACGCGGAGAGCTTGTTTGCTCAATGCTTCCACACTCCTGAGCAAAGGCGCCTTCTTGTCCAGGATTTCTCCGGTATAGGAAAAGAATGCGGTAGGAATGTACAGGGTACCTTCTTTTACAAAAGCAGGCGAAGTGCAATCCCATGCGGTATAACCTCTGGCTGTTGCTGTCTCACGCAATCCACCGGAAGGGAATGATGATGCGTCGGGTTCGCCTTTTATCAGTTCTTTGCCTGAGAACTCCATTACCACCCTGCCGTCACCTGTCGGTGAAATGAAGGAATCGTGTTTTTCGGCGGTAATACCGGTCATGGGCTGAAACCAATGGGTGAAGTGCGTAGCTCCTTTTTCGACAGCCCACTCTTTCATAGCCGAGGCGACCTCATCAGCAATAGAAGAGTCCAGCGGAGCGCCTGAATCTATGGTTTTTTTCAGTACCTTGTACGCAGCTTTCGATAGTTTGGATTTCATTACTGATTCACCGAAAACGTATTCACCGAATGTTTGCTCTGGGGAGAGTAATTTTAAGTTTTCCACTGCAATACCTCCTAAAAAATAAAAAAAACGGCGTTTTTTCCCCAATATAATCGGGGAAAACGCCGTTGTCTTGAACAAAATATCATTAAAAAGGTTTTATGTCAATAAGACATTATCTATAGGTAACGCATTAGCATTTTTATTCTTAAAATCCTTAGACGAAGCAGTGTCAGATTCGTTAGCCGTTTATACCCTTGATCGTCATGGGTCGTGGTTTTATTTTGACTGAAGGATGCTGCCATAATCACCCACGACAATGTAGCCCAACTTGCCATGAGTCACCGAATATAAGGCGTTTTGGGTTCCCGAATACTCCGGTGTCCAGTGGAAACCATCATAGGAGTTTAAAATAGTTCCCTCCTGCCCCACGGCCAGAAAATCAGGTTTGACATATATGACCGCTTGCAGTTCCAGCGGGACTGATAGGGAAGCATCAGTCCAGGTTTGACCATCAAATGAATTCAGCACTAAACCCAGATCCCCTACTGCCACAAATAATCCCGGGCTGTGACTCACACCATTGATATGGTTTACCAGGGCCGGGTTAATCGCTCTGGTCCATTCCTTACCATCAGTTGAGAACAGAATGGTGGCAAAATCCCCTACCGCTACAAACAGCCCATCACCATAGGTTACAGCATATAGGTCATTAAAAGTAGGAGTGTTCACCTCCTGCCACTCTACTCCATCCAGCGACCTGAGAACCAGACCTTTCTGACCAACCACTACAAAAATACCTTGCGCATGAGTGACCGCAAACAGACGGTTGGTAAACGGCACCTCCCGCAGAGTCCACCGCCAACCGTCCGCTGATGTAAGAATAGTCCCCTCATCACCCACCACCACAAACATACCAGCAGCATGGTGCACGCCTAATAATGGTTGATCCGTCCCTGCCGGGCTGCCCTTCCAGGCCACACCATCACTTGAAATCAAAACAGTACCCTCAGCACCTACGGCGGCGAACAAACCTGCCCCGAATCCAACTCCCCGCAAGTCATGATAATCCCCGTAGGTTTGCATGGTCCAGACTCCCGCATCACTGGAGACCAGAATAATCCCTCCGCGCCCTACCGCCAAAAACAACCCATTTCCATAACCCAATCCCAGGGCGTATTGCACCTCACTCCAGGGTCCGCCCTCCCAGTTGATACCATCCGCTGATCTCATAACTACTCCCGGTTTGTTGGTGCCGTGACCTACAGCCACAAAGATTCCCTGCCCAAAGGTTACCGCCTCCAGGGTAGCCCCGGTTGCATCTTCCCGGTTGGTCCAGGTCTGCCCATCCGGTGAGGTAACGATAGTCCCATTGCTGCCAACCGCTACAAACAGGCCGGCTCCAAAAGCAATTGAATTAAGTCGACTGGAAGTTGCTTGACTTTGCCGCCTCCAATCCTTTCCGTCACTGGAGGTATATATAATGTTGTTATCCGCAATAACAACATAAACACCATTGCCGTAACTTACGGCACTAAGCCAATTTTGCCCTATGGAAGTGCCCGACCAATCGATACCGTCCGGCGAGGTCATTACGGTCCCCCCCTGCCCGACAGCTACAAATTGATCAGCAGCATATATCACGGAGTTAATCCACAAGGCAGTACCCGAATCTCTGCCCTCCCAATCACTGCCATTGTCTGAAGTAATGATGGCACCTTCTGAGCCAACTGCAACGAATACTCCGTTGCCATAGGCCACCCCGGTCAGGTAACTAATCGTCTGAACAGACGGTAATTTCCACCTATAACCATCGTTAGAGACTAATATTGTCCCGAATTGACCAACCGCCAAGTAAACCCCAGCACCATATGTCACCGCGCGGAGGGTATTGCCCTGAGGCAACGGGTTGCGCCAACGCCATTCATTCCGGCTACTCACCCTATCACCGCTTTCGATCTTGATTTATGTGTATTTGTTCTCTGCTAATAAAGATATGCAGCCTTAGGCAGGCTATGTCTTACTTATCATAATGAAAATTGCGGCAATAGAAGGGTTAAAAAAGGTACACATTTGTGAAAATCCGAGATGTAGTGCGGTTGGATCTAATAGACTTGGCTTCTCAAGTGATATAGGGATTAATAGCAGCCATCCCTAGTTGCCTTCTCAGAGTGAAGAAGCGGGACGTCAGACTGTGTGAGAGCGCAGTTTATATAAAATTCTCAATTCATTTGGGAATTTCAATATCTCTAGTGAAATAAGCCGGTGAATTTTTTGGGTATTTCCGTTTCAAATCGCATCATCTGCCCGGATACGGGGTGTTTGAAGGCTAAAATATGAGCATGCAATCCCAGCCGCCCAATAGGATTGGTAGTAGAACCATATTTTTTATCCCCAATGATGCTATGTCCAATATCCTGCAAATGAACGCGTATTTGATTCTTTCTCCCCGTCTCCAGCCTGATTTCCAACAGCGAATATTTGGCGCTGGTTTGTAGTACTTTGAAATGGGTAATGGCTTTTAGTCCATCTCCCTCTCGGCTGCTGGAGTACATCAGTTTAGTCTTGGTTTCTTTTAACCAGGATTTTATAGTACCTTGAGCATCAGGGATCTTGCCCTCAACCACTGCAATATAGGCCCTATCTATCACGGTATCTTTCCATGTATCCTGCAACTCATGCTTTAGGGTCTCATTTTTTACAAACATCATGACTCCTGAGGTATCCCGGTCCAAACGATGAACAATAAAGATCCGGTCTTCCGGGTTGCTTGAACTAACATAATCCCTTAATTGCCGATAGGCAGTATTCAGCTTTTCCTGGTCGGAAGCGATGGATAACAAGCCGGCCGGCTTATCAATAATGATCATTTCCGAGTCTTCATATAGGATCTTTAAACCTGTTGTCGGCCCCTCATCCCTTATTATCGCCCAGTGGATAGTTACTTCCTGACCTACCTGGAGGAGATGGTTATAGCGGGTAACCACCTTGGCGTCAACTTGAACCTGGCGGTGGGTTAACAAGGATTTAATATTATTACGGCCTTGGGAAGGCATTTTTATCAGTAAGAATTCCATTAACTCCTGGGGCTCTGACACCGTTAATCGGGTTGGTTGTTTGCCGGGCTGTCCATGGCGAGAAGTCTTCATATGATCCTCCCTTAATAACCTTTCCTTTTCTCGTGATAACTCTTAAAATCACAGTATTTCATTTTGTTAACGAAGTGGTGTTCTCTTGGTTATCGCAATTCTGCGCGAATCCAGGTGTTGATGGGCGTGT
>Ga0074198_1000545_pt1 | contig 37052 bp, 52 predicted proteins | sample EPASupsiteSAE323_FD_64527 | JGI IMG/M metagenome (GOLD analysis project Ga0074198, IMG submission 64527) | Bioremediated contaminated groundwater from EPA Superfund site, New Mexico - Sample SAE3-23 | ecosystem: Environmental > Aquatic > Deep subsurface > Groundwater > Contaminated ... | reverse complement strand
CAACAATCCCCCTCTTCATGCACTGACTCCTTAATTCCTTATTTTTGTTAATATAAAATCGATTTTTATGAAATGTCAACACTTTTCATTAATTGAGCTAGTTTCCTTCACCGGATTGCTCTATATTATTTAATTTTTCATCAATTTCGGCAAGACGCATTTTAAGCCGCTCCATCGTCTTCCTTATTCTATCCTTTTCACTGATAAGCTGTTCCGCTTCCGTAATCTTTTCAATCTGACGATGGCAGAACTCCGCTTTTACCATGTCCGGAGATTTTCCCGCAAAAAAAGCTGATTCCACACTCTTCCGCACCTCATCATCCTTTATACGGGAAGCAATTTTCATATTCTCATATCCCATATCAGGATTGATATCAAGAGTGAATGTCTTCATAATCGTTTTTGCGTCTGTCCGGTGAAGCCCCAGTTCTCTGTCCACGAAATCTTCAAAGCTTGCATCATACTCATGACATAATTTGTATGCATTGATAAGAAGCTCGCCGAATTCCTTCATCAGATGCCCGTTGACGGAAAGATAATCAGATTTAAGCTTTTTAGCAAGGTCGATAAACTGCTGTTCGGTTTTAAAAATATTTTTATAGATATCCTTTCCTTCCGCATCGATAAGCAGCCGGTGAAAAATATCCCAGAACACCACGGTATGCGCTTTACATGAAACATTGTATCCCCCCACAATGATACTGGTATAAATCCACAATAACTGCAACCAGAACCGAACAACAAACCCGTGTTTTGAGGCTTTTTCAGAAGTTTTTATTCCAGAACGGAAAGTATATTTCCGAAATAAACGATAGATGGAATTCCGTTTTTCCGAACAGATCGAACAAAAAAGCCCTCCTGACGGGGGGCTTGATGTATTTTTATTCGCTGAAGCTGCCATTTTTCGGCAACTTCAGCGAATTTTCCAAGAAGTTAAACTGGCAGAAGACGGTTGGCGAGTGCGAAGAAACACTGAGAAAGCGCAGTTACATCGGAGAACGCATCATGCGCATCGGTGAAATCGCGATCAAACAGGAAACGGTACAGTTCAATCAGTTTCGGATATTTGATCTTTCCATCTTTCTCTATCTTGCAGATATCCCGTGTGGATTCCCGCGTGCATATCTCAATGCGATTTGAGAATATTTCAGTATCGAGTCCGTTTCGGAAACATTCTGCGAGAATAACTCCTTTATCAAACTTCAAATTGTGAGCCACAACAATATCGGATTGCATCATTTCATCAGAAAATTCCTTTATAACCGCTGCGACGGGGTCTCCGGTCGTTGCTTTATCGTTTGAGATATGGTGAATGGCTACAGCTGCTTCCGGAATTTCAAATCCATCCGGAGCGATGAGGCGCGTCCTGATGGCAACAGGCACGGCTCTGCCATCAAGGTATTGCCAGCGGATGTATCCAAGCTGGACACACCGCGGCCAGCGGGTCCATTCAACCGGATCAATATCATTTGACTCCGGGAGCCCGGTGGTTTCGGTATCGAAGATCATTATATTAAGCGGTTTGTTTTTCATCGGTTGCCTTCTTCTTTAATTTGTATTCTTGGCGATCAGCAAATTCTTCTTGTTTGCCCTTATTCCATTGATTGACCGGTCTGAAATATCCCACAACGCGGGAATAAACTTCGACAGGAATTCTACGTGAAATCATTCCCCCTCCATTATCAATTTAAATTGGTCATCGATGTTCAGCAATGGTTTCTGATAACAATGGGTTGAATTACGATTTACTTTCCTTGTTTCAAAGTGAAGCATTCCTGTTCTATAGTTTCGCCGACATAGTGTGATGTAGATACTACCATTATATTCGTACGAAAGAAGAGGAATCCATTTTGTTTTAGCCATTTATATTCTCCTGAAAAATACTCCAGCTACCACCGCCTAAAAGGTATCTGATACCGTCCAGGATACCTGGAGCATCATCGGCCGTAACCGTTATGCATTCGCCGCACCAATAAAATTGAACAGTGCGACCCCTTGATAAAGATTCTAACGCTTCGCCAATTTTCCGAATAATATCCTTATTCATTGCGCAGCCTCACTCTTTTCTCTAATAAAAAACCAGTATATAGTTGCATCATCTACCAGCTGGATTTCGGGCGGAAGATATTGTGCCGCGAGAATTTCTTCTCCGAAGATTTCATTTTTGATCTTCTGCAGTTCGGCCCAGCCGACAGGCCGAGCTGCATTATGACGCACCATCACTTTTGTCGAACGGTATCCGTATGGATCGAGGATACGGTCGAAAATAAAAACCAGATATTCGTTGTTTTTATAAAGACGGGATAATCCCTGCGGAGGATTTTCCCATTCATCCTTTTGTACTTCAATAAATTGAGGAGATCCTGCTCTCTTCAATCTGCGTATTTCTTTCCGGCGTCTTTCGCGTGTTGTCATCGTTTATACCTTCCTGTTTGTATTTTAATCTGGTCGGTCAGTTCCCACGGACTCGGGGAACTTCTTTTTTTCAGTATTGATGGACACTCTTTTTTAGGGCAGGACCAGAAACCGTCTTTTTTCTCTGGATTGAAGCATTCAAATTCGGGACACAGAAGAGAGAAACATATGACAGGTTCCGGATGCCCGTTAAGATTGTGATAGACAAGCATCACAACTTCCATTCTGTTTTCAGCGTCAGAAGATAGGAAAAGAGATATGCCCAGTAATCTGCTCCGGGTTCTTCCTGCCAAAAACGATGTTGGTTGGTTCCTTTGAAGTGCGTTGCGGCCACTTTCGGAACCTTTTTAATCGCGTCCATCATCGCTTCATGGTCCGAAGCACGAATCCTTCCTTGGCATCCCTCAAAGTATAATCCGATCTGTTTAATGTCCGAACACTTTGAGGCTCGATGCATATTGATTCCAGCATCCGGATCCGCCTGAATGTCGTCTCCAATGGAATATATGAAATCCTTATTGCGATCACGCCAGTATTTTACCGGCTGGCATCCTCTATCCGAGCGAGAGCAAAGAGCTTCATGCGCAAATGCAGGATTGCTTTTCGCATGTGTGCCGATGACCCATATCTGCTTATGAAGGCCGAGACACATATGCGCCGGTCCCTCCGGATGAGATATGCGCGCATGAATGCCAGGATCAGTTGTTCCCAGAGACAGAAACACGTTTTTCCCATCAGTGCAATGTAGAAGAAAGTCATTGAGCAAATCGTCTTTTTGCCCATCTTCATTTCGTATGCCGATGAGTTTAGCCGGTTCATTTTGCATTCCCACCGCTTCGAGCTTTGCCATCATCTGCGGGTATAAATCATTTCTCAGTATCATTGTAATCTCCTTCAGTGTGTCGTTATTTGAATCTGTTCTTCAAGAGCCGCCGCTTCCGCACCCATAAGTGTCGCAATGAATCGAAGAGCCGAAACCTGATCCATTACAGTAGAGCTATCCGTAGCGATGAAAAATCCCGTCGGTCCGAAAACAAGAGCCGGAACAAGCGAGTTGATACGAATATACGCGATCATTATCCTCATTCGCTCTTGAGGAACATACAGCCCTTTGAATGCCAAACGAGCCTGAATCTGATCTTCGTTTATTGCCGCTCCCCTCGATACCGCTTGCTGCAGCATCTTCACTATTTTAGGGATAATGCTTTCTATCTCTATAGGAGAAAGCATCTCGCAGAATCTGCAGCTACTCATTGGATCCCTCCTGCTTTTTCTCTGCGCGGGATAGGATTGATTTAAGCGCTTCGATAAGACCTTGAGCCTGTTTCATGGAGAGTCGGCTCATCGTCTTCTTGTACATTTTCAAAGAAAGAGTATCTGCCTTTTGTTCGTTCCATCCCATAGGAAGAAGAAGTTCGAGAATTTTCTCCCTTTGTTCTGCTGATATGAGATAGACGATATTTGATGCTCTTTTCTTTGGTGCATTAGGAAACGCCTGACGGGCGAGAACGTCTATGACGTTCCCGGCCTCGCCACTTGTCAGCTTGGAGATGCTTTTCTTTGCCGTTGTCGCATACACCACATCATGTAAAAGCAAGTTGTCGAGTCCCAACTTTTTCGCGCAGAGAAAAATGTACTTTAACTGGCTTTTTGTGACGGACGTATTCGCATCTCTATGCTTCATATCATCCTGCCTTCAGGAGGTTTTTATTCACCTCTTCACGATTGACTTCATAGAAAGGTTTGTCTTCGGGAACTTTGGCCGCATCGACCTGTGCGAGTTCTTCATCCGCCCATTCTTTAAGATCTTCTTTGTTGACTTCTTCTTTAACGCGGATGGCAGTTTTGATGCGATCGGGAAAGAGTTTTTTTACAAGCTCAAGGGTGGTGCGTTTAGTCTTTACCGATGTTGACTGTCTGAATCCGATGATTCCGTAAGATAACGGGATTGATTTTCTTTCATTGAAAAGCTTATGCTTATTGACTTTGCAGAAAAGTGAAAGGGCATCTTCAAGATCGGTAATACGTTCGCGGTGCTCTTCGCCGAGCAGCGCCGCTTTTTCTTTGACCTTGCCGATTTCCTGATCTGCTTTTGCGTCAATGGCTTCAAGTTTGATTGTAAGGGTACCGATTTCCCGCAGCGCGGCATTAGCTTCGTCTGCTGTGGTGATTTCCATTGGGGTTGATAGTTTTTTTCTTGTCATACGAATACACTCCTGTTGTTATTTTTTATGCGTGTGCTTGATTGATACGTTGTGCGGTCAATGCGCGGATGTCATCTGCCGTCTTTGTAAGCAGCTCTCCGGAGAGGGATTTCGATATTGTGCTTTTATCGAATCTCTTTCCGGTTTTCTCTTCGATATAGCGTATGTTATCTGAGTACGTAATTCCGGCCTCTTTCATCTTCTCGCGAAGATCGCCGCAGATGCATCTGACAACTATATCCTCGGTCGCTTTTGTTTCGCCTTCTGCCATAAATGTCTTCATAACCGCGACTGCATGCTTGATCGCCAGAGGTGTCTTTCCGCTGTGACTGTAAAAACGTTCAAATGCGCGATCACTCGTGATGCTGATCCCCCAGAGTTTAAGGAATTCTTGAGCTTCATCGGCAGTGAGCTCTTCAACTTCATATAAAGAAATACGCTGACAGAGCTCTCTTGGAGAAATCATACTTCCGAGTTTAGGCTGTCCGAACATGAGAATTGAAAAAAGGCTGGTTCCTTCTCTTCCGAGTTCGTGCATTTTTTTAAGTCCGTATAATGTGTCCGGATGAAGGTCATGCGCTTCATCGATAGAGAGTATAATTGAACGGGTTCTTGATACATCGAGAAGTATGCGGGTAAGCTGCGTGGTGCGTGCGATGATATCTCCACGTGCACGTTCTGCAGAAAGAGAGCGGATCATCGTGCTCATTATTGCACCGGTGATCTCTCTGTTTTTTGCCATTGCAGGAAATTCGATAACTTCATACCGTGAGCGCGTCTCGCGATATTTACCAAGCGTCATTTCCTTGATGAATGACTTTCCCATTCCGGGGTGTCCTGATATTGAAAGAAACCCATTTGTTTTGACCGCCGCGTTTATCCTTTTGTGAGCCTTTACGAAAGATTGTGTTGCGACGATTCCGTGTTCAGTTTGCTGCGACATGCCTGACCTCCTTTTTTACCATTGTTGTAATACTTAAAATAATGTTGCGATCGATCAGACCGTAGAGTTTGATGTGAGAATCAAAAACATCGTCGACCGCATCGCGAATATCTGTGGGAATTTCAGCGCGGGGAATTCCTGTTTCGTAGGCTACATAGAGCCACGCCATTTCTGTAGAATCGTAACTTTCGAGGGGAACCCTTCCGGCTTTTTCGAGAGACTCACCCTTTTTAGGAGTGATGTGTGAGATGTTAGTTTGTGAGGGTACTAAATCTCTTGGAGAAATAAGCGAGCGCAACCGCTTGCCTTCAAGCACCGCTTCCTGCTGCATTATTCTCATTTCGCTTTTTGGTGCACTGTTATACGATCCGAAGGTGACAGTCTTGGGACCTTTTTCGCACTGGAACACTTTTCCATCGATATCTTCTGCGATCATAACTCCGTGGATTGTCCGATGCACATCGACAGTGCGGCCGACCATATCCCAATCGACAAACCAGAGCTGGCTTTCTATCGATACGCATCCCTGATTGTTCACCTTGCGGACAAAGGGTTTTTCCTGCGCGTGAATGATGTCTTCCGGTGTGCACAGGCGCACCGGCCCATCGAGCTGTTTGAGCCAGGAATCATAATGACCTTTACGCTGGTTATCGAGATGTGCACGAGCCTGGAGTACTGAATTAAATTGTTCGATTGTCTCAAACGTGCAGAGCGCCATAAGCGTTTCTATACGTTTTTTAATAGCACCGATTCGTGACTCAACTTTTCCTTTTGCACGCGGGTTGCCCGGCAAATGCACTTCTGGACTGATGTCCAGATATTTGAAAAAGCGCGCCATATCGCCGCTGGTTAAGCCAGAGCCTTTGTCTGAATACACAATTTTAGGACGTCCGTTCATTGGTATTCCGTTCGATTTTGGGAGAATGCATTCCGAGAGAAACTCTATCCAGTGAAGAGTGTTTTCTCCAAGATGCAGCCCTGCATAGGCCTTCGCGTAGTACGCACGCGATGCGCCATCGACTGCGACATAGATCCAAATCTTATCAAGAAAGTCTCTTTGCAGACGATCCCCGGAGTGAGAATGATCTTCATAATAAGACCCATCACGCTTGAGCGTTCCGGTTTTAGGACGAAGAAAAATCTGATTTGCCGGTGTTGCATCGAGATACCACACATCGTTTGAATGCTCCACATCGATAGAAACACTCGCAACCGGCGTGATGATGCGACTGCGGGTTATGCCCATACTGCCAAGATACCGGCGTGCCGTTGTTACAGAATACTTTTGATGAAGGAATCCTTGGGAATATGCAAAATCCACCGCCTCTTCAACCGAAAGACATACTCTTGAACGTCCTACCGCGGATTCATTGATGAGCCCAGAAATGGTCATCATATCTTTGCGGATAGTTTCTTTGTCGGCAACTCTCGGTTTTCCATGATCGGCTCTTCTTGCAACGCGCTGACCATTTTTCATTTTGCGAATGGCGCGATACAATGTATCGACGGAACAACCGCAAATATGTTCTGCGCGATGCTTGAGGAATTCCTTTTTCTCCCGGTGCGGTAACGCATCCCAGTCGCGGTAGATTCCCTCAAGTATTCCTGAAGGTATTTCTTTCATTTTTCTGCACCTGAAACAAGATGCGGCATCCACTTGTCTTCAAGAGCATCGACCGCAAATTTAATCTGACCGATCAGCGCGCCTAGTTTTGCGATAACTTCAACATCAGTCGAATCAATACTGTCGAGTGTTTGAACAACGCTTCCGATTTCGCCTTCAGCAGAGAAGAGTGCGCCAAGAGCGTCTTTCTTTTTGGTGATGCGGATGTAGTTTTCAGGGCCGAATTTATCCTTCCACTCGGCGAGCTCGCTGTCTTTTAATTTGCGGTCTTCGTCCGCTGCTTCGTATTTCTTTTTGTAATTGCGAAATCCTTTCTGAGTTTTTTCCAGTTCCGCACGAAGTTTTGCCGCTCCTGAATTGACAATCTCTTCGATGGTCAGAATTTCTCCGTCGGCGGTTTTAACTTCGCCATCGCACAGCTGTGCTGCAAGATCGTTGTTTTTTGCCGCTTCAAGAAGCATTGTCTGCGGAAGGCGGGATAATTCTTCAAAGTGTTCACTTTTTCCGAAGGTGTCCGCAATCTGCAATTGCCGGTATGCGGTGCGAGGGGCAATGCCGATCATCCGAAGATATTCGTCAAACGTGTCACTGCGGAGAAGATACAATTTAGAATCTCTGATCCGTTTGAGCCCAAGCATCAGAGTTGTCAGACTAGACGCGATCTGAATTTCCATCTCGGCGAGAGCAACACGCTGTTCCGCACTTACGGTTATTTCCGTATCAGTTGCCGGATCAATATAACTTTCGCGGATTTCAGACATGTCATCTACAATAGCGAGTTGGGTATTTTGCGACTTTCCCATTGTTACCTCATATTTCCAGTAATAGATTTTAATGACCGGATTGATCCGGACACGATTGATTCACTCAGCCTATATGCGCGCGCTTCGCGGCGTATAAACCCTTCGTCTGTAAGTGTTTTCAGATAGTTGCTGACATTCCGTTCCGGAAGAGAAAGCGCTCTTGAAACTTCTGCGCAGATGAAAAGCTGACCAGGATTAGCGAAGAAGAAGCGGAGAACTTTGAGAATATTTTTCACATTCCCTCCTTACGCTGTCGCCTGCGCGAGTTTGTATTCGCGGGCGCTCATTGGGCGAGGAAAGAGAGCCTCTATCTCGGCATCGGAAATTTTGAGATCATCTTTGAACGCTGCCAAGATGTAACTTGTATGCAGGCGGCCATTGAGAACATCGGAAAGCTGGTTGTAAGGAACATCCAACGTTTTCGCCGCTTTTGACAAACTTCCGTACTTCATAAGGAGCTGCCGTTTGACATCTGCAGCACTCCGTATGATCATACGGGTGTCAGTTGAGAGTTCGCGCGTGAGCGCTTGTGAAGCTTGCGTAGTGTTACGCATATGAACCTCCTTTAATTAATGGTTTGACATTTACCAGTGTTCCGCCTGCCATTTTGGCAGGCGGTTCTTACTACTAATAGAACTACTAATACGAAATATCGTAAAGAAGTCAATGATAATTTACGATATTTCTTAATAAGATAGGAAAAATACGAATATTCGTAATGCGTGATCGATTAAAAGATTTAATGTCCGAGCTCGACGTAACCCAGAGTTCTTTTGCGAAAGAAATTGGGCTGACGCCTTCCGCTATAACGGACTATCTGAAAGGGAGAGCGAATAGCCTATCCTCGACCGTTCTTGCTCAAATTTCTGAAAGATATAAGGTGTCCTTGAACTGGCTCCTTACCGGCGAGGGAGAGATGTTCCTGCGCACGGACGGCAAGCAGAGTGCTCATGTATCTGCCGATTCCGTCGGTACCGCGCCGCAGATTCTAGTTCCATCAGATGAAGAATTTATCCCGCTATATAATGCACTGCCCGGTGATGATCAAAAAGAGGTTCGGGCATTTACCGGCTGGCGCGCCGCACTGAAAGGAATTTCCATTGCGAAAAAGGGATCCAAGGTGAAAGAACCTTCCTCCTTGTATGCTGCAAAGGTTGTCGATCTTCCCACGGTAATGGATGTGCCCCTTCTTGGGCAGATCGCTGCGGGGAATCCGATCTTTGCCAGTGATAACGTTGAACAGATTCTGCACCTGCCGCAGGGCGTTGCAAAACCCAAAGGCCGTCGCCTTTTTGCCCTTCGTGTACGGGGCGAATCAATGATTGGCGCAGGTATTCACAATGGAGATTTTGCCCTGCTTCGGGAGGTTGTGTCCCCTCTTGATGAAGTTGCCAACGGCGATATCGTTGCGGCGGTAGTCGGTACGGATGCGACTCTGAAGCGGGTGTTCTTTGAAGATCATTCGATAATTCTTAAAGCGGAAAATCCCGCATTTGCACCCATTGTTTGTCAGGGCCCCGACCGTTGCCAGGTTGTCGGCGCCTTGGTGATGACATGGAGATGGTGGGAGAAGGGATAAAAAAAAGATTTTGAACACAGATAAAAAAAGGCGGCGGATATGGTACCAGATATTTCTTCTTCAGCTCATCACTCTTCAGTGAATGATGAAATTCTTTCCCATTTTAAAGAGACAGCTACCTACTGCGGACAAAGCAGAACATTGGCAAAATGTGCCCTCGTCGTTCTGAATTTCGTCCTATTTTTGACTTACACTTTCAAAGACAATCCTACAATGTTCTACGATAAAGGGGTCCCCATTCTGGAAAAGATGCGGGATGGGATGAAAGGAATGGAGAAAGAGTGATGCCAGCTGATATTGAAAAAACGATGATTGAAATTAAAAACCGTTTAAATAGTTTCGAGATGAGGTCTACCCTTTCAGGGAACTTTGCCGATTTACTCAGCAGTGTTATCTTTGCGGCTGAAAAATTCAAATATGATCCAGCATGTTTCTATGAACACGTTCTCCCGCTCTTGGCGCGGAAGAGTGATGAATGGCTGCAGAATGAAGAGAAACATAATGACTATCTTCTGGCTCATATGGGGCCGGAACCTAGATAATAGGGGCAAAGAAAAAAGGATTAGAAATAATATAACTATAACGGGGTACATCATGTTTGAAAAAGAAGAACAATTCATTGGAACGACTGCAATAGTTTGCTCAGAAACTATAAAGGAAGGATCTGTTTCTAATTTAGAGAACTCGATTAAACGCTTTATCGAACAACAAAATCCTTCCGAGTATAGCTTCTCATGTTTTCATGATGGAGATTTAAGTGATTCGAAAAGATATAAGGCGATTATTATTTATAAAAAATAAATCTCAATAAGAAAGAATAATGTCGGTAGAAATTAGAATCACATATCCCCTTTTTTTCGATAAGTCGTAAAAAAATAAGCAATTTTCGTAGACTTAATTCCTTCGATTATATAGATAAAGAAAATGAAAAAAGGAGAAAGCAATGAACGAAGAAACGATCGAATGCAAAGGATGTGGTGCAAAGTACCTTGTTTCGGAACACAAGACTCCAATGAGAGATAAAGAATCTTTAACCTGTGAAGTTAAAGGTTGTGGGACAGAAATTAAGAGTTGGAACGGTGGGCACTGGTTCACGATGGACAGAATAGATGCGGATGAAAGTAAATAATGTAATAAGTAATGTTCGGAGCTGATAGGAGGTTTAAAAATGTCAAGTACAAGCAGTTTGAATTTGGTGGATGATTCCGCCACGTCAGAATGGAAATTGTTTATTTTAGATTTGAACCTTAATCTAGTTGATGAAAACGGAATTTATATTTGGATTAATTCTATATCATACCCATCTGCAAAAGTATTGAGAGGGGAAATCATATTTTCGTTTAGATCGAACAGTCAGCATAAAGCTCCAAGGGAATTAACCGCATCACCATTTGAAACAAAAAATGTTAATGTTCTATTATTCGATAAATGCAATAAAAAACAAATGAAACTATCACTGGAAAAATATGCAGTTTATCCAGGAGAGCCTTTAAGAGTTTCGGCTTTTTTTGATTATATAGAGCAAGAAGATAAAGTGCTATAATTTTCAAAATAAAAAATATCGATTACCTCATTATTTCCTATAGGTTTGATTTCTAAAACATAAAATCGGAGTAGCGAAAATGAATGAAAACTATCTAGAGAATCATTCGAAAGCAAAACTTGAATTATATAAAAACTATCTTCAAGAATACCTTCTCGTTATGGGGAATGCATCGAATTTTAATAAAATAAATATTTATGACTTTTTTTGCGGGAAAGGTGTATATGAAAATGGAGTTGGAAGTCCATTAATTGCAGCCGAATGTATTTGTGAATCAAAAGCAAAATGGCAAAAAGAAAAAGAAGTCCTTCTCTGTGTAAATGATATTGATCCATCAAAAATTGAATCTGTTCGAAAAGTAATAATTGGGAATCCAGAATATTCGCATTTTAAATTTGAAAGTTATTGTTCAAGCTTTTCGAATATGGTAGAATCTATAACTCAAAAAAGCTACAGTAACGATGAACATACTTTAATGTTTGTTGACCCATACGGGTACAAGGATATCAAATTAGATCATATCCAAGAATTAATGGGAATCGGAAAAGCAGAAATGATTATATTCATCCCTGCATCACACTTATTTAGATTCATTAAACCTGCGATAGGGGAAAAACCAGATCCAGCGTATATACCTCTCCGAAATTTCATTAAAGAGTTTAATGTCGATGAAGATCATCATAATATTTTAGATTTTATAGAAAACATTAAAAATGGGCTATCAATCAATGGAAAATATTTTACTGAATCTTATTATATTGAACGTTCAAAGAGTCAATATTTCGCGCTCTTTTTTATTACAAAGAATTTACGAGGACTTGAAAAAATACTTTCCGTAAAATGGAAACTGGATCCCCTCGAAGGAATAGGGTTTGACTTGAATACAAATCCTACTCTTTTTGATCAGCAAAATAAAGAAAATAGAATGGAAAAACTGCGGGATATCTTGATAAAAAGAGTTGAAAAAGGAGCCACAAATAATGAACTTTATGAGATAACTCTGCGTTCAAGTTTTTTGCCTACTCATGCAACTAAATTATTAACAGCAATGAAGAATGATCTTATAATTTATGATATTGAAACAGGGGGAAAAGGGAAAGGATTTTATATCAATTACAAAGATTTTATGTTAAAACCAAAAGTGAGAATATGCAAACGATAGTTAGAAAATCAATGCTTTATAAAACAGGGGTGGAATATGGTGATTACACCATAAATCACGTTGATGGATGTTCGCATGGGTGTAAGTATCCTTGTTATGCAATGCTGATGGCTAAGCGATTCGGGAAGATTAAAAGTTATGATGAGTGGATTGTTCCGAAACTTGCAATTAATTCAGAAGAAATTCTTTCAAAAGAAATTCCTCGGCTAAAATCAAAAATCAAATCAGTTCATCTCTGCTTTACGACCGATCCTTTTATGTATAAGTATAAAGATATTTGTGATGCAAGCTTTCGAATTCTTTCAATGCTTAATGAAAATGGGATTAAGTGTACCGCATTAACAAAAGGGATATTGCCCAAAAAATTAGCTACATTGAGCTCAAAAAATGAATATGGAATTACTCTAATTTCATTAAACGAGAAATTTCGGAAAGAATATGAGCCTAATTCTGCAAGTTATAAAAAGCGAATTGAAAGTCTTCGTTATCTTCATGAACAAGGATGTAAAACATGGGTAAGTATTGAGCCGTACCCAACTCCAAATATTATAGATCAAAATTATCTTGAAATTCTTGAATCCGTGTCTTTTGTTGATCGTATTATATTTGGAAGATTAAATTACAACAAACAAGTTACTGCTTATAAAGGATATAGGGAATTTTTTAACCATCTAAGTGAAGAGACAATTTCATTTTGCACGAAACATAAAATTGATTATCATATAAAAGACGGTACTATAACAGAGTCCCCCGGCGCGTAACCGGGGGACTGTTTTACTTGGCAATTGTTCGTTTCTTTATTTCTTCAAATATTTCAGATGCTGGTTTTGCAGTATACATTATCATTGCTGCAAACTCAATCGTTCCATCTTCTTTTTTATTTTCTTTACTCATAACCAAGACTTTTCCGTTTGAATATCTCCATTCTTCACCAAGAGCATTTTTCAGCGATTTCCCATACAAAGAAGTGAATTCGGATTTGAGATTCTTTATCCCGTAATTGTATTCTGAAAGAGCTTCCGGCCCAGTGAAGGACAAGACGTAGGCGGCGGAAATAAGTTTGTCATCGAGGAATGTATAGACAAGTTGAATGTTGTCATACCCGACTCCGGATGCAGTATATTCAAGCTCCCCGCATCCTTTTATGCCGTCATCTTCTCCGTCAGTTTCAAGCTTTCCGAGGATCTCATTCTTTTTTACCGTTTCTTTCGACTGACCCCAGGAGGCTGCACGGAAAGATGCCGATGATGTATCCTTCGGATTTAGTTTAATGATGAGATTCCCGTTTTCGCCTGCGCAGCTTGCAGACTTAATCACGAGATTGTCCTTCATCACTGAAGCAGCAAGAGGTTGTCCATCGTTGCTTGTAATGGTGAAAATACAGTTTGAATCAATAATATCCATTTCATAAGGTGTTGATCCCGCAAAGGATGAACTAGTACCTTTTGATGGATATGTTATGGTGCCTGAAAATGACGCGTTATCTCCTGCAACTACAAATGTCGGGGTGACAGCCCCTGCAAATGTTGAAACGCCGATAATAAATAGCGCTGCAATCGTAACCTGTTTTATCATGAGTATTCCGCCTTAAAGATGTTTTTTTATTCTAATTATATTATCGACAGGTATGTTTATGTAAATTAATTGACGAAATAGAAAAGCTTCTGTATTTTCGCGGAAGAGGTTTTAAATATAGATATGAACAGCCGCGATAATCAACTTCTTACCCCTGCTGCAGCGGCTCAATACCTTAACATTTCTATGCGTACTCTCAAAAATTACCGCGAACAGGGACTGCCTCATCTGAAATACACTCCCCGAACCATCCGCTACAGAATCGAGGATCTACAGGAATTTCAGAACCGGCACTATCAGAAAAATTCCTCTCTTCTGTGATTTTTTGCGGAAATAACGGAAAGTTCGGCCGTTATCGTGAAACGTCCACCTTGCATCTGATCATCTGAATATGCTTACCTTCGGACATCACTGTTACCGGAGGGACCATGCTCACAGCAGTTGTCGCAGTCATAACGATCATAACCTTCATTGCAACGATCGTCGGTATTTACTGGCGAATGCGTAATCAGGTGGAAGGCTTGAAGATGCAATTCGAGTTCCGGTTTCAGGAACTTGAGACCCGGATTGTTTCCGCAGAAAAGATAAACTTCGAAATAAACGAGAAGCTCGACTTTATCGGCACAAATATCGCGCTAATGCTCCGCAAACTACGAATGAAACCCCAGAAGAACATATTCAAGGGGTAATCGAATGAACCTGAAATTTCTCTACACGGATGACAAGACCGGATTGTTTTCAGATACCACCCTGCGGACGTGGATCGTTTTCACAGTCTTCATCGTCTATGCGTTAGTGCTGTGCGGTGTCCATGTGCTGGTCTTCGCAGACCTTCTCACGACACATGTGCCGGACAATATTCTTGATTCGGCTTTGGCTCTTTTTGACGCGCTTGGCGTCATCGTCTTCGGCAACGGCATCCTGTACCTGGGTAAAAGAATAAACGAAAGAAAAGGCGGCATCTTCCAGCCAAATACAAACGGCGACGGGAATACTCCGGGAGACAACCAGAAATGAAACGAATTGCGGTCATTTTTATTGCAATGACTATGTGCGCCTGCGGCGGTTTTGCTCTCGGGATTTTTTTTGCATCGCCCCGCGAGACCTCGGGCAACTTGAGTGCTATCACAACAACACAGAAGGAAGGCGCTGCTGTTACTGTTGCGGGATGGAATGTCTCGGGCGATTCAATTCGTTTCACAACTACTGCCGAAGGCGCCGGCGTCTCGGAGACGGTCGCGCCGAAGACAATCATACCGGAAGCAAAAGCATACATCGAGCGTGTACATCAGATAAACGCAGTTTCTGGAGTGCTGCTCTACGACCGTACGAGTGACCCGTTTGCAGGCGGAGAATATCTGTACCGTTACATGAATTTTTCTGCCGGCGGCGGAATGCTTGTTTCAATGCACGGCGTATTAGGCGTGTACGGCAAAGCCGGATGGATGTTTTGAGGTGAAACTATGACTCAGCGTTATGATGACATGGCGAAAGAGAAAGCGTACCGGCTTTTCGTAATCGGAAAGTCGATTACCGAGATTGCGAAAGAGCTGAAGAAAGAATGGCCTACCGTATCCAAAAGCACTGTCGCGAAGTGGGCGAAAGAAAAGGATGCCCGCGGACTGACGTGGGACGAACGCCGTACGCAGGTAGTCGTTGCTCGAAACGCGAACCTCGACAATAAACTGGCCGAGGACAAGCGGAATATACGAGACCAATCTTATAAGATCAAAGAAATGCTTTTCACAAAGATGGCTCTCGCGGACGTCAAGACGGTCGAGGGTGCAACATTCGCCTTTGATAAAATCAGTCGTTTTTACCTTGAGCTGGGTGATGACGAACGAAAGAACCCGCATCCGATGGAAGTGGTACGGATGCTGATGGAAATCTTCTGCGAAATCCCGGAAGTCAGAGCGGTCATTGAGACGCATTGGGACGCGATACAGAAAAACATCGCATTGAGGCTGGAACTCCGTGGATAAGGTAAACAAACAGATCCTTGAAACGGTTATTGATTCCGGATCCCGGTCGTTTGCGCGGCCTAAACCATCGGATCGTATCGCATATGGCCGGGCGCACGGAGCGGATAGCCTGCTTGCGTTCTCCCGTTACATAATGCCGGACTTCCAGTCTGCCCAGCATATCAAACTTATCGCCGAGCATTTATCTCGTGTTGAAAAGGGAGAGATTAAAAACCTTATCATAAATATGCCGCCTCGCCATGGCAAAAGTAATCTGTGTTCAAAAATATTTCCTACGTGGTTTCTCGGGCGACATCCCAAAGACGAAATTATAGTGACCAGCTTTGCGGCAGATAAGGCTATCGAATTCACACGTTGGCAGCGCAACACTGTAGAATCGGAACTGTACCGCGATATTTTCCCGAATATTCAGACCTGTGATGATTCGCGTGCGTCGCGCCGGTGGGAAATAACAGCGGGCGGAGTGGTTATCGGTGCAGGTGTTGACGGCCCAATCACAGGACGAGGCGGGAAGCTTGCGGTTATTGATGATCCGATCAAAAACTACCAGGAAGCAATGTCGGAGAAGATACAGGACAATGTGTGGGAGTGGTATTGTTCAACGTTCCTGACCCGTATCTATGAAGACACCGCCCAGATCCTTATAATGACCCGTTGGTCGTCAGACGATCTTTCGGGGAAACTGATCGCAAAGGACGGGCTGGCCGAAAACGGGGGCAAGTGGCATCTACTCAAATTGCCCGCGATTGATGCCGATGGGAAAGCGCTGTGGCCGGAACGATTCTCCGCCGAGTTTCTGCAGTCCCAGCGCGAGACGATGGGCGAAAAGATATTCATGGCGCTCTATCAGCAGGAACCTATCGACATCACCGAGCGGCTATTCGACGATCCGAAATATGAAGAAGCACCTGAGACGCTGCGCAATATTGGCTATCTTGATCCGGCGTTCGGAGGGGCGGACTCGTGCGCTTTCTGCTGCGGCAATGCGGCGTCTGCCGAGAAGGACTCGCCCATTTATGTGACTGGCGGTTATATGTGGCGCAGCACTATCGACCAGACATACGACCGAGTCGAGGCACTGTGCAAAAAACACCGCATTGAAACGCTCTGGGTGGAGTCAAATCAGGCGCAGCGGCTCATAATCTATGAATTGAAGAAGCGCGGAATTAACGCCCGTGAAAATAACAACACGGTAAACAAGCATCTGCGAATTCAAAATTTCGTCAAAATGCCGTGGCGGCGGCTCCGCTTTTCACATGGAATTGATCCGGCGTTCATGAAAGGGGTGCTCTGCTACCATGAGGGGATTGAACACGACGACGCCCCTGACGCGCTTGCGGGACTCATCTCGAAAATCCGCTCGGCATGCAATGACCTGTCGCAACGATACAATCTGTCCAGCCTCTTATTCGGAAGGAGAATATAATGTCACGTACTACGAAGCAATCATCAAAAAAAGGCAGTTCTCGTAGCTCTTCCCGGCGCGATTCTCTCGAACACCGTACGTCGGGAATGGGAACCGAAAGAGATAAACTTTCTGGGCTGAATCCTCGCTATTCGGAGATGGCCTCGACGATTTCTCGTCAGTGGTATATGACGAACGGGTTCATCCAGAACATCATCGACGCGCCAGCTGAGGACGCAACGCGTGAATGGATAACGATCAAGACTAACCGCGACAACGATGATCCCAATACAGGAATGAAGGGGCTTGGAATTTCGCGTATCATTATGAACCGGTTCGACGAATTGGGATTGCGCGCAAAGATCAAGGATCTGATCCGTTTTTCACGGCTATATCAAAACGGCGGTTTTTTGTTTTGGGGAATAACTGCGAACGCACCGCAGAACGATCTCGAACTTGGAAAACAGATGTCGACCGATATCCTCAAGCTGGACTATATCAATGTATTTGGTCCTGACCGTGTAACACTGACACATCAAACTGATGATCCGCTTTCAAGAGATTATCATGTGCAGCAGTTCCAGGTGAGTTCCAATACTATTCATCCGTCACGCCTATCGTGGATGGTGCATTCATATCTGCCGGAAGAGCGCCGCGGTGTAAGTGTGCTTGACACAATACTCGATGGCATCAGGGCGCAAGATGTGGGGCTCTGGAGCGTAACAAGCCTGCTCTTTGAAATGAGCGTCAAAGTTTTCAAAAGTCCGGCCGTCGCGGGTACCGACCCGAAGAAGCTGATTGAATTTCTTGCAGAGATGCAATCCGTGATGAACACGCAGGGAGGTGTTGCGCTTGATGAGGGAGAAACCCTCGAACGCCTTGATTCGAACTCATCACAGAATGGACAGATAAAGCAGGTGTTCGATTTCATCTTTGATAACCTATCGGGGCAGTCGCGAATTCCTAAATCGCGGCTAATGGGAAATGCGCAGGGAGTCATCACCGCGGGTCAGTTCGACCTAGTGAGCTACTACGATAATGTCGCTAAGTTTCAGGAGCTCGAAGTGCGCCCCATCATCGAAAAAGCAATCTCACTTGTTGTGCATGAAACGCAGGGAGAAATCAAAAAGCTGCTCGGCGCGGATGTCGACAAGCTGGACTGGGAGTTCGACTTTAATCCGCTGTGGAAACTCGGTCCGGTTGAACAGGCGGATGTGGATCTCAAGCAAGCCCAGTACGATCAGATTTATATCACGACAGCCGTGCTGTCGCCGTCGGAAGTGAAATCAAAACGGTTCGCCGACCTTGAGCAGCATACGAAATGGGAGAAGGCGCCGATCAACATGTCGAAACCCTCAATCACCGCGCTGCTGGGAGGGAAATCCGAGAAAGACAAGGAACCGGGACGGAAAGATGGAAACGGCGAGCCGGATACAGAACAATCAGGCGAACGGAACTCTGCTTAAAAAGGCAGGTTCGCGGGTTTTTAGGGGCCATCCCTCCAAGTACCCGTTTTTGAGTTCATCAACGCTTATCAACCCCTTTCTGCATTAATAGCGGGGGCGTACACGGGAGTCACAGAGGTTAGAGACATAGTTATGTATCCGATTCACCTTGAACAACAGTACGAGTCGCTTTTCACCTCCGCCTTTGACCGCTTTTCGTCGCGGTTGATGCGTGAAATACGGGAAATACGGCGAGAGCTGCTCCTGTCTGGCGACACTTCCTCCATGATGAAAAGCGACGGGCTTCGCACCGATGCGGATGATCCGTTTGCAATTTTGGAGGCGCTGCGCGCGGCGATGCTCGGATCAATCGGTTCAACTGACGATGAAAAAATAAAAAAGGTCTTTTGTCTGCTCGATGCGTGGAACACATCGTTTGTCAATGAGTCGCTGGAGAAAGCAATGACGCGGCTGAACACTCCTCAAGGTGCGGATATAACCGAGCGTATCGAGCCGACCAAGTGGATCACTACCACGCGGATTTCTGGCAGCATGATCGACACGATTCTCGACCGGACAGTGAAGGTTAATTCCGCACTGAAGAGCTCTCTTTTTTCAGAACACGCGAACTCCATTTTCGATATTCTTTCGAACGGACTATCAAACGGGAAATCCTTCCCCGAAATGGTGGATGATCTTCAGCGGCAGACCGGCGCAGATCGCAACAAAGCCCGCTTCTGGGCACGAGACCAGGCGTCTAAGTTCTACGGACAGGTGAACCGGACGCGGCAGAACGAAGCGGGCATCCCCGGTTATATCTGGCGATGCGTAACGGACGGCGCGACGAGAGACAATCACTACATTATGAACGGAACTTACCATGATTGGCAAAACCCTCCGGAAGTGGGGCTGCATGGCGAAAAGCGGCATCCCGGCGAAGACTGGAATTGCCGCTGCTGGGCTGAACCCGCATTCGGGAAGGAATATGAAGACCCGACTGCGTTGAAAACAAACTTTGAAGATCGCAATCTCTCGAACGGTGTTGTGACGGCACGGGACATGATTGCAGAAGTAATGAACATCACGAAGATTTCTGGTTCGCTTGATATCCGCGAAGTATCAAACCTTCCTGCGCTCGGGATGTATTCGCCTTCATCGGGCACTGTTTCATTGCGATCGGCTATTCCGACACCATTGTCTACAGCCGTTCATGAATTGAGTCACTATCTTGACCATCAGATATTCGGCAATGGAAAACGAACGTATGGTTCTTCAAAAACAGAATATTCTCTTCTCAGAACTGCTCTCTCAAGAACAGAAATGCAGAAATCTTTTGACAGAGTGTCTTCAATTGGGAAAGAAATAGAAACGGTCGACATTACAACCGGCGAAATAGTCCGTAGTTACGAATATAAAATCGGGAAACTCATTTATACAATGGCGATCTCCGGAGGGGCAAGTCATAAATACTATACCGACCCACGAGAGGTATTCGCACGTCTCTCGGAAAAGTATTTTGCCGTCAAGTCTGGGAATGCTGCAATGATGGCAGAGATTCGCGCAAAAGAAAAAAATTTTGTTGATATGTTCGGGTTCTCTCAGTATCCTTCCGACAATGAAGTGAAAACTATAATTCCGATGTTAGATACTTACTTCAGCACGAAGGAATGATTATGACAGATCTGGAAAGGAAAATGAAGCAGCTCAATGGAACGGATCTAGCCTCTCTGCGCTACAGGGCCCAGGAAGGGGTTGCCTCTGATGATGAGCTGGTTCTCTTCAGGATGTATTACACCGGCCTGTCTGAAGTTGAAGCGCGAAAGGATCTTGATACCTATCGACTTTCTTTCCTGCCTGATTGCGTCGGACTGCATTGAGTATTTTCAAGTTATAATGGATTCAATAAACACGAAGCCGCCCGGAATCACCGGGCGGCTTTTTTATCTCAAAAAAGATCGGCAATAACGGAAAATTACGGAAATAGCGGAAAGGTCGGCGTTTATCGTGAAACGTCCACCTTGTGGCGTGAGGAGAAATCTGCGTATCCTCTGCGCAATGAAAACGTCGTACAGATATGACCGTGGTTCAATCGAACCGATCGAAACAGGGGAAGGATTTCTCCGTGCAAGGGTGAAGATCGCCCGCGACGGAGTTTTCCCCTACATCTACCCTGACGGTAAAGTATATCGTGAGGCAAAGCTTGCGGATGAACTATTTTCCGAACTGACCATCAACTCGGCAAAGGGCGCTCCTATAACCGATGGGCATCCGCCCGTGTCCGACTCCAAAGGACTGGTTACACCCCAGAACGCATCAAAGTACGTCAAAGGCTCTCTCGGCGACAGCATCGTTGTTGAGGACGGGCATATCTGCGCAACAGAAACCGTGTTTGACGCAGCGCTTATCGCTAAGCTGGAGCGCGGCGAATCAGTCGAGGTTTCCGTAGGGTTTAGAACCGACATTGACGACACCCCCGGTGAATACAAAGGGGAACGCTACGACGCAGCACAAAGAAATATCGTGATCAACCATCTGGCTCACGTTCCGCAAGGACGCGCGGGAGAATCCTGTCGCACCTATCTGGACGGAGCCGACGACGTCGCGGTAATGAGCGATGATACATCAGTAAGGAGTGACGAGATGAAACAAAAGACGCGCATCGACGAGAAAGGCGCCTTTGAAGCTTTTAAAGCTTTCGTGGGAACACTTTTTCACACAGACGAGGATGATATTCCTCCAGCCGTTGATCCGGCAAAAAAGGAAAAGGAAACAGAGGATGAACCGGCATCAGACGATGTCACCCTTCTTAATGCGCAGATTGAAGCGCTGAAGCTTCTTCTGACAGAGAAGACAAAACAGCTTGATGAAATCACGAAGAAGGCGGCGGAGGCGACAGCCCCCGAAACGCTCGACGCACTCATTTGTGCACGCACGAAACTTATCGACGCGGCCCGCGCCATCATCCCCGACGTGAAAACCGACGGAATGAAGGACAAGGAAATCAAACTCGCCGTGATCGGCAAAACGCTGCCGTTCGACGCTTCGGTGAAAAACGACGCATGCGATGACGCGGTGATCGACGCGCGCTTCGACGCGGCCCTCGCCATCGAACGCGAGAAAGCCGCCGTCAGAGGCGATCGCGGGAACGGGTCTTCTCAGCGTCTGGACGAGGCGGCTATCGAAAAGAAGCGCCAGTCCAGACTTAATATTCAGGACATAAAGTAAGGGGAAAACCATGTCAATACCTGCAGGAACACTGAATGGCGGAAGCCTTAGCACTCCGGGAATGATCGCGCAGCATCATCCGGCAAATCACATCTCATCGAGCGTTGCGGTCGGCGCTATCGTCTTCGGCCTTGCGCTCGCACATGACGGCGAAGGCGTGTCGGTGCTCAACGGCGCCGAGGATCGTTTTGCCGGCGTTGCCGGATACTCGTATGAGGCGAGTGATTTCGACAACGGCGCATATGCGGACAAAGACCCTGTCGCGGTGATTCGCGGCGGCGTAATGACTGTACGCGTCGGAGAGACGGTGAGCAAGGGAGATCCTCTGTATGTGATCCATACCAAGATTTCTGATACGGCAGATATGGCACGCTTTGTCAAAACGGCAACTGCCGGAAAGACAGCCCTCATCAACGGTGCGGAAGTAATCGAGGGCGCAGACGCGGGCGGTATCGCTGTTGTGTTTATCCCTGAAGGCGCACAGCTGACCGCAACACCGGCAGCGTAATAACGACACAACAAGGAGACTGATATGTCAGTACGTCAGGATGCAATTTCTCTCACCAAAGACGACCTTCTCTCAATAGAGAATGTGCTTTACGAAGCAAAGAAGGACGAGCTCGTCGCTCGCCAGATAGCGAGCGTCAATACAAACTTTCCGCCTTATGCAGCGGAGATTGGCTACGACTGGTATGATCGTAAAGGATCTGCGATAATCCTCGCTGCAGGCGGATCAGCCAAGGATATCCCGTTTGTCGGGGAACATGGCGGTCGCGAGACCATGAATGTTTACGAGATCGCGACCGGAGTGCGTTATACCAAGAGCGAACGTCTCGCCACGCAGGCGAAATCTGCTCTCGGCAAGGGCCCTGCCGTGCAGCTCGATACACTTCGCGTTTCAAGCGCACGTCGTTTCGTCGCGGAAAAAGAAAATGAACTGTTCTTTGTCGGTTCATCAAAACACGGAATTTACGGCGTACTCAATAAAACGGGGATTACAAAGGAAGCTGTCGCGGACGGGGTTACCGGAACCGGCGCAGCGAAAAAACTCTGGGCGAATAAAACTCCCAAGGAAATTTTAAAGGATCTCCTCACTGCAAAAACAAACGTTGAAGCCGACGGGTTCTTCACCGCAAAGGTGCTGGCTCTGCCCCCGAGCGCATACAACAAGCTTCTGCAGCCCTATTCGGATCAGTCCCCGATGACCATACTGTCATGGCTTCAGACGCAGGGTATGACCTTCGAGAAGATCATCAAGACTCGTTCGCTTTCTGCAGCCAATAACGGATTTTCAACTGTCGATGCATTTCTCGTGCTGGACAACAGCCCTGAGATAATCGAACTCGCGGTGCCTGAAGACATCATTCTCGGTGAACCCGTATACGATATCATCGGCACATCCGAGCAGGCTGTTACCGAAAGAACCGCAGGGGCGATCATCCGCCACCCGAGCGCAATCTATGTAGGCACCGGAATCTGATGGCGACCTCCTCCGCAACAGAATTCCGTCGTTACCTTGGCGGCGCCGCATCGGCAGGTGAAGATCTGCTTGTTGCGGCGCTTGACCAGGCAAAACGGCACACCATCCGGGATGGAATAGCGGAGGATCATGAAGCTTTTTCGGATCTACAGATGGCATATGCAGGTTATCTGCTCGAGATGCGCGGCGTGATTACAGTTGGAACCATTCAGTCAAAAAGTATCGGGGACGTTTCAACGACGTTCGCGCAGCGACAGGGAGAACCTGAAGGATCTTTCCTGTCGGTCTATAAAAGGATAAAAACTCAGATCTTCGGGTTCCAGGGACGATTCGGAGCATAGATGTTATGCCAGCCAAGTGTACTATATCGAGCGACGAAACGGTGAAGCGCGTGATCCGCGAAATATCGTCGCTGAAAGGTAAAACGATCAAAATTGGGCCCAACTGCGCCGACGGGTCACATCTGGCAACGATAGCCGGAGCCAATGAATTCGGCGCAACGATCAAGGCAAAGAAGGGATTTCTCGCTATCCCACTTGTTCCCGAGGCGAAGGGAAAGCGGCCTAAAGATTTCGGAGACGAATTGTTTTTTGTTCCGGGGTCTAACAAGGGGCATGGCTTTCTCGCTCGTAAAAACGGGAAGAACCAGATACAGCGGATTTTCATTCTAAAAAAACAGGTGAAGATTCCGGAACGTTCGTATCTCCGAGGAGCCTTCGATCGACGCGAAACTCATGACAGAGCGGAACGGATTCTCGGCGATATGATGAATCAGCTCATTGCTGGATCGATAGACGCAGATCTTATCCTTTCGGCACTTGGCGCATCGTACGTATCAAGCGTCAAGCAGCGGATTTCATCGAATATACAACCAGCGAATGCACCACTGACTGCTCAATTGAAAGGCGGCAAAAAAGGCACGCTGATTGATGGAGCAGATTTGCTGAAATCAATAAGCTTTGAGGTAGTGTGATGCTGGAACATTTTGCAGAATTTGAGCGACCGGTAACTGTACTCAGAAAATCAGCTGGCACATATATCGGCGTTGAATGGGTACCGGCTCCGAATCCGGTGAAAGAAGAAACAACAATGTGTGTTCTTCCTGTAACCGCGATAACAATGAAAATGATGCCCGAAGGGAGCTATACTGCCGGAGATAAGCGTTTCTATCACACCGGCCCGCGGCGATATGATTTCAAGGATGTTTTTATATCTGAAAATAATACATACGAAGTCCGGGATATTCAGGATCGCAATTTCGAAGGCGGCTTCACGGTATACTTTGCGAAGCGTATCGTGACCCAAACAGAGGATGCCAATGCTTGAATCGCTGAACTCAATCTTCTCCGCATTCGGAGCCGACATCCAGACGAAGATTATCAGATCCGAACAGAAAGGTGATAAGCCGCCGTATCCGTATGCCACCTTCAAAGTTACAGAAATGCTAAGGGAGAAAGCGCACCTTGCGGTGATCGAGACGAAGCCCAAGGCAGGAGACAGCACAAAGTGCATAATATCGTATAAAGGGCAATGTGATTTGCCTATCTCACTGACGTTCATGCACAGCGACGCACACGAGTTGTGGAAGATAGTCTGGAACGCCTGCGACTGGTGGGATGATATTGCCGAGAATGTTTGCGAGCCGCTGGGAATCACTGCGACGAGAATATCGGAACCGCAGGATCGCACCGTACAGCTTGAAACTGACTGGGAATATAAATTCGGATTCGATGTAAAACTCTCATCGATTGTTTCTCGTGAGCGCGAAGTCGATGTCATTGATATCGAATACATTTTGAAAACACTCATTCTGGAGGATTGACATGAGCAATCAGTTTATCAACGACCTGAAGATAAATATTTCGCTGGCAACCAAACCGGTATCGCAAGCAGGCTTCGGTACGCCACTCATTTTGGGCGAAAAATCAGCGGGTGTGCTTCTCGGCACATATAACGAGTTTGCTGACCTCGCCTCGATGCTGACAGCAGGCTTTACGTCGAGTGATCCCGAATACAAAATGGCATCAGCTATCTTCGCGCAGTCACCAACAGTCCCCAAGATCGCTATTTATGTCCGCGATACGGACGATCTTATTGCCGATGTAGTGGCGCTTGTCGCCGACCGCGACTGGTATGTGCTGCTTATTCCCGAGCGGGATAAGGCGAGTCTGCATTCTGCCGGAGATGCCGCTTCGTCCATCGACAAGATCTTCTTCGGCTGCACGTCGGATATTACTGCGCTCGATAGTCGTAACAACATCCGCGAAGCATATTTGATCCACTCCTCGCCTGAAACGTATCCCGAATGCGCGCTGGTGGGCATGTGTCTGCCGAAGACCCCCGGCAGCTACACCTGGAAGTGGAAAGCTCCGAACGGCGTCACTGCGTCGAACTTCACGCTGACGCAGCTCAACACAATCCGCGAGAAACACGGATTTACCATGAGTGAACGGGCGGGAATTGTGTACTCTGACGAGGGCATCACTACCGGCGGTGAATACATCGACATCATCCAGATACGTGACTATATCAAGTCAACGCTGGGAACCGATATCTTCAGCCTTCAGGTGAATTGCGATAAAATCCCCTACACAAATCAGGGCATCACCCAGATCGAGTCGGTGATAAGGACCCGGCTCCGCATTTGCGGCAGCATGGGCATGATCGCGACAGTTGATACCGATGCAGACAAGAAAAACTCGGACGAAGGAATCTATCAATATACTGTAACTATTCCGGAGCGCAGCGACATTGCAGCTATAGATCGTGCGGCGCGAAAAATCCCAGGTGTCGCTTTCAAGCTGATCGCATCTGGTGCGGTTCACGAGCTTACGATCGATGGAGTCATCACGGTCTGACCGGTCGACAATAACTCTGATACGATAGGAGAGATAATATGAAAAGAACAGTATATGATCCCAAAAACGTGCATGTAATCGTTGGAGGGATTCCTATGACCGGATTCGGTGACGGCGACAAAGTCATTGTTGAGCCCGTCACGAAGGAAAACTTCAAATCGCACTGCGGGGTCGACGGCGACGTTACCTTCACAAAAATCAATGATGATCGTGCAATGATCACTATCCGGTTCAAACAGAGTTCACCGTCGAATATCGTGCTTGAGGGGCTTCTTCGTTCGCCGAGCCTCTTCCCGTTTTCGGTGATCAACAAAAGCGGCGGAGCGTATACCGGTGGCGCCGCGGAATGTCTCGTCGCCGAAAAACCGAGCATCAAGTTCGGTGCTGAGGAACAGGTGAAGGAATGGAAACTTATCGCCGCGGATTTCAGCGGCGTGCAGCTTCCTGAATAGTATATCACTGGAGTCGCAAACGCGGCCACCCGAAAACATCAGAGGAGGATCAGATGAAAAAGACAACCACCCCTATCGTGACAGGGGAATCGATGAACGGCAAGATGCTGCACATCGATATGATCGACGGGCGCAAGTATAAACTGCTGCACCCCGGCAACCGCACGAAGCTCGCCTGGGAGAAAGAGTGTATCAACATTGCTTCCGGTATCGACCGCGAGAAACATCTCGATTATTCGTTCGAACACTGCGTAATTCCTGACGGACACGATTTCAAACCGACTGTCGATAACGTAACCCCGAAAGAGCTGGAGGTGTGGGAAAAACTTCTCCGCCGATTTCTGGATGGGGACATTCAGTATGAAACGGCCGGACCTGAGGAAACCGGAACCAAGCGCGGCAGAATTGTACAGGGAAGCTCGGAATAATATTCGAAGGAGCTGGTCGTACTGGAGGCCGATCGTCTACGGGAAAGTGACAATCCCCTCCGCTGAATACGATGCTGCGCTGCCGGAATTTATACGGGAAGTGAATGCCGCAATGGATGAACGGGCGGAACTGGAACGGGACGCTTTCGAGCAAGCAAAAAAGGAGAGCGAGAGCTAATGGGATCACCTGGCGCAGTCAGATCGCTGCACATGGCTGTCAAATTCGACAGCGATGTGTCCGCAGCCGAAGAGGCAAACAGGAAGTTCTCCGACATGAAAGTGCATGGAGACAAAGCCGCTGCGTCCATCAATAATGTCGAAAAAGAAATGGCTGAATACGCAAAGAAGATCGGGCTGACAAAGAATCAGCTCGACGCTCTCGCGAAGACAAAATTGCGAGACAACCAAATTAACGACTTTGCGAAACAGTTCGGTGTTGCTTCGTCTGAAGTAAAGAAGCTTGCTACCGAATCGGAGAATGCCTCCGGGAAACTAGGGAGAGTCGGTGCAGCATTCAAAGCTTTTGCGGCTGGAATTGCACTTGCTGGCGCCATTACCTTTATGGGCGGGATGCTTAAATCAGCAGCCTCTTTTGAGCAAACGTCGATGTCGTTTGAAGTTATGCTCGGAAGCGCGGATAAAGCAAAAAGCGTATTAAATGAGTTAAATCAGTTTTCCATTAAAACTCCGTTTGAGCCCAAAGAGGTCAACGCGTCTGCACAGGCATTACTGCAATACAAAGTGGCGCAGGAAGATCTTATTCCACTGATGAATACGATTGGGGATGTCGCAAGCGGTACAGGCAAGAGCTATGAGGATCTTGCCCGAATGGTGGGGAAAGCACACGCGTTGGATAAAGCCGATAATGAGATGCTCCAGCAAATGCCGGTGCTCTATGGCGCGTTGGCAGACTCAATGGGCGTTACCGAAAAACAAGTCTTCGATATGGCCTCGAGCGGACAGATAAATTTCAAGACTTTGGAAAAGTCACTGCAGGGTTTAACTTCTGCGGGAGGCATTTTCTTCGGATCGATGGATAAACAGTCCAAAACATTTACGGGAATAATGTCCACTGTTACCGGAAATATCGATGAGATTAAAAAATCACTCGGTGAAATGCTGCTGAATGCACTTAAACCATTTCTTAATACAGCCGGTGAATTTTTATCATGGCTTCTTAAATCCCCTGTTGCAATGGGAATACTGAAAACCGTCTTTGTCGCGATTATCCCTGTAATAGGGGTCCTTGCGGTTGGTGCAGTAATGTCCCTCGTCAGTGCATTCGGTTCACTGGCAATAAGTATGATTGCAGCTCTTTGGCCTGTATATGTCATTATCGCCGTCGTCATGGCACTTATACTTATTATAGAAGACCTCTACACCTGGTTAACCGGCGGAGAGTCCGTCATAGGGAAATGGATCGATAAAGGCGGAGTCCTGGGAACAGTTCTGAAGGTGTTGTTCGCTCCGCTTACATTTATTGCATGGCTGATAAAGAATATCATCGGACTGGCTACCGGCGGGCCGGCGGCATTTTCCGGATTTTTCGGTGTGATAAAAAACGGCGTGCTCGCGATCTACGAGTTCCTGAAGAAGTACGGAAAATTCTTCGTGATGGCGATTTTTCCGCTGTCAGCCCTGTACGTTTACTGGGACGAGATCAAGAGTTTTTTCTCTCGTGCCGTAAGCGGACTGATCAGTATGATCTCCACGTATGGCAAATATATTGTTATGGCGCTCTTTCCTGTTTCAGCCCTGTACGTTTACTGGGATGAGATCAGTGCGTGGTTCAAATCTCTTCCGGACAAGATCGTTGAATTCTTCGCGGGAATACCTGCGAAGCTCAAAACGCTCTTTTCTGATATTGCGCCCGCATGGCTACAGAAAGGCATATCCATTTTTGCGGAATCAAAACCTGAGATCGCCGGAGCTCGAGCAAACGGCGGAGATGTCGAAGCTGGAAAGCTCTACCGGGTAAATGAGAATAATCGGGAATACTTTCGGCCTACTGTATCTGGAACTGTTATTCCTCTCGGGTCAGGAAAAGAATCTTCAAAATCAGCCATTTTCGCTCCCGTAATCAATATCAGCGTCGGCAGCGGGGATCCAGGCGCGATTGCACAGGCAGTGAAAGACGTACTCTATACCCTCTTCAATGACTCCCGATCTTCGCTCGGGCTGCAGGAGGGATAATGGGCGCATTGTCAATTCTCATGGGCGTTCCCGCGTCCCTAATGTCTGACGATGATGAAGTCATTCTCAAGCCGGTGATGTCGGAAGACATCAGTGAGAGCGCAAGCGTATCAAACCATGCAGTAGAGGATGGTTCGGATATTGCAGATCATGTCGATCCGGCAAATGGGAAGCTGTCAATAAGTACAATCATTACCAGAGATATGAATCTGATCGGGGTATCTCTATTCGGCGCGGATAAAAGTCCGGAAGAAAAAATAACCCTGCTTAAAAAGTGGCTCGGCTGCGGAACGCTGCTTACCTACAGCGGTCCGGTTTTTAAGGGTATCGGCGTGCTTAAACAGGGCATCGATATCGAGATGCGGAATCTGGTGCTGTCCGGTGCATCATTTAAGCGTGATGTCAACACGGGCGGCGGTTTCAATGTGGCATTGACGCTGGAACAAATTCGTATCGCGTGCGCAAAAGAAGTCGTCGTGGATTTGCCTAAAGCAGCTCGGTCAACAGTAAAGAAAGGTCCCGCAGAAACGGCAAAATCCGGATCATCGCAGTCGAAAACAAAATCGATAATCTATCAATGGGCGCACAAATGATCAGCGGCATCGAATATTTACCTGTATCTCATAACGAAATTCCCGTTGAGAAAATATTTTTTCTCGATGGGAAAAGCTATGCGCTGGAGTTCAACTATAATGATGCGTATGACTTTTATACGCTGATGGTCACAGACGAAACGACTGGGTCGCTACTGTTCACCACCCGTTTATCGTATCTGTCAGAGACAATCGATGCTATTGTGAGCGGTCTATCAATGACTCGCAATATAATACCTGTTCTTCCAAACGACATCGATGCCGAAAGCGGATCGGATATACAGGTTACAAAAGACACGTTTGACGAGGTGCGCTTATGGCTGATGTAAACGCACTCTATATGCGCGTGTGCGAGATGAATATCGCCGGCCGGCTGCTGACAGCACCGCCGATGACGCTTGAATTCGAATATGAATTTTCCACGGCAGGATTTGCGAGCATAAAAGCGCGAATAATGAATCCTGCATCTGCAACAGTATCTGCTGCGAAGAAAGGTGCGACCTGCACCATATCTGCGGGATATGCCGGGGACTATGGCTCCGTCTTCACCGGGGTCGTTGATAAGAGCGAATATGCTCCGGGAAAAGATTCGACGCTGACTCTTACGTTGAAGGACGACAGCGAGCGCTACGCAATATCGGTTCTGAACTTTTCAATCAAAGGCCCGGTGAAAGCATCTCAGATTATAAAAGAGTTGCTGAACAAAGTGGGAATAACCAGCGCGAAGATTGAACTGGGAGAAGATGTCAATTACGAGAGAGGATTCTCTTGCCCGGGATGGACACTGAGAGACGCACTTTCCCAGATTGCAAAGGATACAAAGTCGCAGCTTTTTTTCAGGAACGGCCAGTGCTGTCTTCTCGCAGCCACGAAAGGAGTTTCTACAGCATGGGAACTGTCGAACTCGACAGGACTTTTATCTGCGACTCAGACCGGTTCCGGCTATAAGATAAAGACGTTGTTTTTGTACCGTCTCGGTGCCGGGTCACTCGTTGTGCTGAAACGTAAAGATTCGTCGGTGACGCTCCGCGTTTCGAAGGGTAAGCATACCTTCTCTCCGAAGGGAACCACCGAGACCGAATTCGAGGCGGTGCGGATATGAATCCGACGACTGAATTCGCGAACACGCTGAAGGCTTTCTGGGATAAGAATGCGAAAGGGATCCTTGTCGGCTGTGTCGCTCGAATCGAAACGCATAATACCAAGACCATGCGTGCGGATATCACTCCGCTTCTGCTGATAACCGATACAGAGAAGACGACAACGGCTCCATTCGCGGTTGTTCCGGATGTGACTGTAGGCTTCATTCATGCAGGAGGATTTATCATTCGCCCGAAATATAAGAAAGGAGATGTCGTGTGGGTGAACTTCGCAACGCATAGCATAGAGAAAGGGCTGGCTGGTACAGAGGATCGCACTGACGGGCGGTTATTTTCGATGGAAAACGCCTGTGTGACGCATGGCCTGGCGAAGAAAGATTTTTCTGCACCATCTGATTTCGAAGAGGACGGATTACTAATCTGCAATGAAGCCGGTGACACTAGATGGGCGATGGCGGACGGGAAAGTGAAAATCAAATCCGCAGCGCTCGAGATAGAAGCTGATGTTACGATTAAAGGTAAGATAACCCAGACTGGTGATTTTGAAACAAGCGGTGATATGAAGACTGATAAAGATGTTACGTGGCTGGCTAAGTCAACGCCAACTAAAGCGAGTACTCATATTCATGGCACGGGAGTCGGCCCATCTTCATCACCGAATCCCGGGAGTTAGAATATGGCACTTGATAAAACAGGATTAAAGAATGCAATTCACTCTGTACTGTCTGACTTGAGCACAGACAAGACATCTGAATCAGTAGCTGATGCGCTAGCGACAGCCATAGATTCATTCATTAAGACTGGAACAGTGTCAGTGAATGTATCAACAACCGGATCTGCTACAGCTCAAACGGGCACCGGAACAGGGAGCATCGTATGAAGTCAATGATGTATCAAAATGGGAATCCTGTAAGAAGAAACGGCAGGTTCGTTTACATTGAAGAGAAAGAATGCGTGCGTCAGCGCCTTATCTCAGCGCTCAAACTCTGGAAGAACGAGTGGTTTCTCTATACGGGCAAGGCCATCGACTGGCATACGCTGCTTCAAGACAAACCCGCTTCGGACCGAAAGATCCGCGTCGAGGTTACAGATATTCTGAATGCAGACAGCGAAGTGAGCAGCGTCGAATCGGTATCGATATCGTATGACAGCAAGGTGCGGAAGATAACGATCGAGTTTTCAGTTCAGACCCTTTACGGAACAGTTGGAGGAGCGGTATGACCTATGGAATAACAGAACAAGGTTTCGTCAGAAAGCCATATACCGTCATTCTCTCCGAAGCACAGGCCAAGGCACGCGCTCTGTTCGGCAGCGATATCGACTTATCGGAAACGAGCCCTGACGGGATGTGGGTCATTCTTATGTGCTGGGCGATTGACCGCCAATGGCAACTCGCGGAAGACTCGTATTACTCGAATTTCCTTTCCACATCCACCGGGGTGAATCTCGATCGCAATGTGAAGTTCGGACTGCTCTCTCGCCGTGCCGAATCTTATGCTGAAGCGGAGCTCCTGTTCAAAGGAACTAATGATACCATGATCGCGGCAGGAACACTGTGCGAAACATCAGGGAACATCGTGTATAAGACCCTCTCTGATGTCGTGATCGCGGCTGGACAAGCAACCGTTGTCGCTCGATGTCAAACAGCCGGAGCAAGTGGTATGGTCGCGGCCGGGTCTATCACTACGATTAAAACGCCAATTTCTGGCGTAGATTCCGTAACAAATCCTGAAGCATCGTATAATGGCTATGGCCGTGAAACGGATGCCGAGCTAAAAGAACGATATCAGAATCTTCCCTCATCAACCGGTTCATCGTGTGATGCTCTTCGCGTCGCACTTTCTAAACTGACCGGAGTGCTCTCCTCTATGGTGTTTGAGAATACCATGACGGAAACGAATTCAAACGGCTTACCTCCGAATTCATTTGAAGCGGTTGTTACTGGGGGGGATGACGCAATTATCGCATCGACTATAAATACCAAAAAGCCGATGGGGATCGATTCATACGGTAATACGACCCGATATATAACTGATTCACAAGGATTAACAAAACGAATTCGCTTTTCACGCCCTGAACAAATTGATGTGTATGTGATTTACACGCTGACCGTTAACGAAAAGTGGGGATCCGTAAACATTCCGGCCATCATTAGGAAGGCTATCAAATATATAGGTGGTGTTGATGACCAGCTGACCGAATACGGTGGAGTCGGTATCGGACAAACCATCTATGCATGGCAACTGACTGCAATTCAAGCCGAAGTGGGAGGCATCGTCTCAATAGACGTCACTTTGGGAAAAACACCAAGCCCTACAGGGAAGGATAATCTGACATTTGCGCCAAGAGAAATTGCGAAGGCCAACTATGAGAACGTTATCGTGAGGATCCAATGATGCAGGAGCTGCTTCAGCTACTTCCTCCGTCGGGATTTGATCTCTCTGAAAACGGAGATAATGCAAAATTATGGAGCATCTTCGCGTCGCAGATGGAAGAGCTTTCTTCCGTTTTCGCTGATCTTAAGACGGTTCGCGACTTCCAGACACGATCGGGAGTAATTCTCGACCTGCTCGGAAAAATGCTTTGGGAACCGAGAGACGGGAAACAGGATGATGAATATAGAGTATATCTGGCTGTTGCAATTCAGAAAATGCTCTGCAGCGGAGCTGAACCGGATATTTCAAATGTTTTCAAATCTCTATTGGGCAATTATTTTATAGGTCTTCGCGATCTGTATCCCCACGCGATTGCCGTTCCGGGAATGGAGCTGTATCTGGATGGGTCTTGGTATCTCGATGGCTCGTATTATGCGGGTGATGGGACAACAAGGAAGCCGGCATTTTTCGATATCGCTATTTCAACAACTACACCGACTTCGCTAAAAACAATGGCGGGTAAGATTATTTCTCACCTGCGGGGCGCAGGAATTTCATGCAAAGTTACAGAACTGGAGGCATAGAATGGCCGAAGCTATCGGAACAAAAATAAGAGAATATAAAAGCGGTAACACCCCTGAGACAGGAACACTGGCCAAGGGAGAATATTTTGATGCGGAGTTCAACCTTCTCTATCACAATGATGCATATCTGGACGACAATAAGGTCGATCGTGCAGGCGATGTCATTACTGGTGACTTCACTGTTAACGGCGTAACGAGGCTGAAAGGTGGTGTAATAATCGAAGGCCCTGCTGCAAAGGTCGAGACAATAGATTCCGAAATTACCGATAATATTGTTACTTTGAATAAAGGCGAAACAGGTAATGGTGTAACGAAGGGAACAGCCGGAATCGAAGTTGATAGGGGCACTGGAGAAAAAGCTCAAGTACTATTCAGGGAGGATATTGATGCATGGGTTGCCGGGACTGAGACTGACCTGCAAAAAGTAATTCGACAGCAAGAGTTTGATACACATAAAAATACTGATGTAGCACACGGAGCAGTCAGTGCGCCAACCGCATTAAAAATGGTTGCACGTGACGCATCAGGGCGCGCTCAGTTTGCCACCCCCGCCGCAGCACAGGATGCTGCAACCAAGAATTACGTTGATACTCATGCGGCTTTGCAGACGGCGCATGGAGCGGTAAGTGCGCCAACAGCATCAAAAATGGTTGTCCGAGATACTTCCGGACGAGCACAGTTTGCTGATCCCGCAGCCGCGCAGGATGCAGCAACGATGGGTTACGTTGATTCACACGCGAATCTACAGACAGCACATGATGCAGTGAGTGCACCAACAGCATCAAAGATGGTTGTACGTGATGGCTCTGGGCGAGCACAATTTGCTGATCCCTCAACAGCACAGGATGCGGCAACTAAGAATTACGCCGATACGCATGCGAATTTGCAGACGGCGCATGGAGCGGTAAGTACGCCAACAGCATCAAAAATGGTTGTCCGAGATACTTCCGGACGAGCACAGTTTGCTGATCCCGCATCCGCGCAGGATGCAGCAACTAAGAATTACGCCGATACGCATGCGAATTTGCAGGCAGCACATGGCGCGGTGAGTGCACCAACAGCATCAAAGATGGTCGTACGTGATACCTCTGGGCGAGCACAGTTTGCTAACCCAGCAGCAGCTCAGGATGTTGCAACTAAGAATTACGCCGATACCCATGCTAATTTACAAACTGCGCATGGGGCTGTGAGTGCACCAACAGCATCAAAAATGGTTGTCCGAGATGCTTCCGGACGTGCACAGTTTGCTAACCCAGCAACGGCACAGGATGCTTCAACTAAGAATTACGTTGATACACTTTTAGCTATAAAAGGATTTCTCGCAAAGAATTTGATGTCGGTTGACGGATCATATAGAAGGTGTATTTTTAACGGTGAAGAATTGGATATAGGGGCTGGGTATAACACTTCGACTGGTATTTATACTGTCCCGACTGCGGGTTATTATATCTTCAATGCGAATGTAAATATATCTACCGGATCTGGAAACATTGTCATATTAAAAAACGGATCAAGAATAGCAGCGCAAGGATCAACACTCCAATGTGGAGTATCTGTTTCGGCAATTTGCTTTTGCAATGTCGGCGATACTATTTGTCTATATCTGGAACCAAACATGGAGCTAATATTAAACGATTCAACTGCCAATTTTAGCGGAATAAGGATCCCGTTTGCATGAAGAAATAATAATTCGCAATTTGGGATACAAATGACACTTGGAGATAAAATTTGAACAAATTATACGATCCCTTGCTAATGACCGTTCTGAGTATGAAGTCGATGGCCGTGGTGCCTGTGTAAGTTAATTATATACTTTTTGTTGTGAATGTTGTTTATAAACTTATCGGAGGTATTACATGGATCAATCTAAAAAAGTTTCCGCTGAAAATCGGAATACCCCTATTACATATTATGGTGGAAAGCAAAAAATGATAGTTCATATTCTGCCGATGATACCATCCCATCAGGCGTACGTTGAACCATTTTGCGGCGGAGCTGCAATTTTCTTTTCCAAAGAGGCATCTCAAGTTGAAATTTTGAATGATACAAATTCAGAGCTTATAAATTTTTATCGTGTTGTTCAAAATGATTTTTCCAGTCTTGAGAAAGAAATCCGAATATCGCTTCACAGCCGTCGGCTCCATAAAGATGCAAAAGTCATATATGATAATCCACATATGTTCAGCGAAATGAAGCGAGCATGGGCAGTATGGGTTCTTGCCACACAGGGATTCTGCAGCATGCTTGACGGATCATGGGGGTATGATGTTCAAAAAGGAACGACAAGTCGTAAGATCGCCAATAAAAGGAATTCATTTTCTGAAGAATTTGCAATAAGATTACAAAATGTTCAGATCGAATGTACAGATGCCCTTCGAATTATAACATCTCGTGATCGTCCGGAAACATTTTTCTATTGTGATCCTCCATATTATAATAGTGATTGCGGTCATTATGACGGATATTCAAAAGATGACTTTGAGCGTTTACTTTCTCAACTTTCGAAAATAGAGGGTAAATTTCTTCTTAGCTCATATCCTTCAGATATTCTCGCTGAATATACTGACCAATTCGGGTGGAAAACAAAATCAATTACGCAGAATGTATCGGTTAACAAGGGTGGAAATGGAAAAAAGAAAACAGAAGTGTTGACTTGGAACTATGAAGTTGGCGCTTAATCCGCATTATTGTAAATAAAGTTCCATTTTTTAGTTGCAGTATTGTGGTTTTTTCCCGAAAAAATTGCAGGCGCATACAGCACATTGTTAAAAGTGCTGTTCTTTTCATCAGAAATCTCCTTTTTAAAATTTAGAGTATTGTTACGCTATAAAATGCAGATGTCAAGAAAAATGATTTTATTAAATATTTTAATAAATATAATCAACAGATGTTGTTAATAGCGTTTTCCGCTTACCGGCTTTTCTTTTTCATCATCTTTCTGAAAATCCTGTAATCGGCAGGCCCGTCGATATCATTTTCCCAGCGTGCGGCATTCTTCATTATCCGCAGAAATGAAATACCGCAGCCATGCAGATCTGCCCGGTTCAGCTTTGAGAAAATATCAAGAAGCGCAGGTATGAGTTT
>Ga0074198_1000544_pt1 | contig 37282 bp, 25 predicted proteins | sample EPASupsiteSAE323_FD_64527 | JGI IMG/M metagenome (GOLD analysis project Ga0074198, IMG submission 64527) | Bioremediated contaminated groundwater from EPA Superfund site, New Mexico - Sample SAE3-23 | ecosystem: Environmental > Aquatic > Deep subsurface > Groundwater > Contaminated ... | reverse complement strand
ATATTTTTCTCGAAATTTTACCACAGAAAATTGCGAAAAATAGGGGTTTTCATACTGATTTTCATCCGTGGGTTTTCAGGGTTTTGAAGTTTTGATGTTTTGATGTTTTGATGTTTTGGAATTTTGGAAAATCCACAGACCGAGCGCGAGCAAGTCTTTGACAAGATGCCAAATAGACAAGAAATGTAAGGCTAATAAAAAAAAGATGCCAAATGGGCAAGAAGTGTAAGGGTGATACAAAAAATGCCAGGTTGGCAAGGGGAAAGAAGTCAGGGTAGCAAGAAAAATTAACCATTTTAGGTTAGGAATTCCGAGATTTGGTAAAAAGTGTCAATTTGACAAGAAAAACACCTTTAATCCCCGCCAAAATGGCCGAAATTTGCATATATTTTTTGAAAAAGTTAAAATAATAGCTGAAAATTTTATTCAAATATAAAGTTGACCTTGGGCGATTATTTCAGCTTGTCCTATTTGTACGATTTCTCGGCCATTTAAGCGGTGTTTGATGGTTCCGAGTCTGAAATTTACGTCCAAATTTGATTTTCCAATTTTGAGCAAAACACAGGCGATGGAAAAAGCGGCCGATCCGCAGGCTAGGGTTTCTTGGGCTCCGATTTCGTAAGTTCTGGCCCGGCAAAGTCCGTTTTCGAACCAAATACAAGAGACATTGAAGTCGGATCTGGCATAGGATTCGAAATTTTCCGGATTTTTTTCCAGGACAAATATTTTGTGTAAGTTTCCGATGTTGGCTTCGAAGTGATCCGGAAATTCTGTAATTTCGGCCATTTTAGGCATTTTTAGAGCGATTTCTTCTGAAAATTTTTCTAATTGTACAATTCCTGCCGGCGTTTCCAAGCTCAAAATTTTTACCCCAGAAAATTGCGCAAAATTCGGGTTTTCATTCGGATTTTCAGAGTTTTGAAAAATCCACAAACCGAGCGCGCGCAGGCCATTTCCGCACATTTTTGCAGTCGAACCATCCGCGTTCCAAATTCGTACAAAATTTTCAGAATCCAAAGTCAAAATTTGATCCGCTCCAACCCCAAGCTTAGGATTTGCAATCAATTTTACCCGATTTTCGTTCAAAATTTCGTCGGTTTTTATCAGGACAAAATCATTTCCCAGCGCATTTGCCTTTGCAAAAAACAGAGATTTTTCAGAAAAATTTTCCGCCATTTTTTCTCCGCCATTATTTTAACTTTTTCAAAAAATATATGCAAATTTCGGCCATTTTGGCGGGGATTAAAGGTGTTTTTCTTGCCAAATTGACACTTTTTACCAAATCTCGAAATTCCTAACCTAAAATGGTTAATTTTTCTTGCCACCCTGACTTCTTTCGCTTTGCCAACCTGGCATTTTTTGTATCACCCTTACGCTTCTTGCCCATTTGGCATCTTTCTATTAGCCTTACATTTCTTGTCTATTTGGCATCTTATCAAAGACTTGCTCGCGCTCGGTCTGTGGATTTTCCAAAATTCCGAAATTTCAAAACATCAAAACTTCAAAACCCTGAAAACCCACGGATGAAAATCAGTATGAAAACCCCTATTTTTCGCAATTTTCTGTGGTAAAATTTCGAGAAAAATATTTCTAAAAACCCCACAAATGTTAATGTTTTTTAACTATTTTCCCAATTTTATAAACCATTTTTTTTCAAAATTTCTTTTTTGGGATAAAATTTTTACCTATTGTAAATTTGTTTTGGAGCCTGTTTCATTTTATGTATTTCGATTTTTTGCATTACTCTTGCATATTCATCTCTTTCCTTCTGTACTTTAGCCGCAATTGATTCATTTTCCCGTTGAAATTTAGCCGCAGTTGCTTCACATTCCAGTTGAAATTTAGTTTTAGGTTCAGGTTTTTCTTGCGCAGTGGTCTTTGCTTCGCTCTCTAATACATGTCCAGAATCGGGTTCGCTATCTTGATGTGGTCCAAAATTTCCGGAAGTACCTTCAGCAGCTTCCGCCCTTAGTAATAGTTCTTTTAACCTTTGATTTTCTTGGGTAAGTTTTTCTAAATCTTTTTTTAAAGCACCATTTTCGATGGCTAAATCAAGAAAAGCTTCATTTGTATTTTGTAGGTCAGTTTGTAATTGACAGTTTTTTTGCCGTTCAACTTCATTTTGTTCAGCTGGAAAAAAACGTACAAAATCTTGTTTTAACATATCAAGAAAATATCGATTGTACTCATTACGACAATAATGGTTACTATAGTTAACTTGTTGAAATGCTTTTAAGAAATCATTGGCATTAGCTTTTGCTACAACTTCTCTATATTTGTCAATATTTGCTTTATATTGAGCCAAAGTTAAGTCAGGTGTAATTGCGGACAAAGTTTGTTGAATTACGGATTCTAATTGGGTATTAACGGCCATAGATTTTATGGAAGCGCACAAAGCGCAAAAAATAAGAAAGTTCTTCATGAAGATATTGTGTATAATTTTGCTTTTTTAGTCAATAAGGTTTCTTAGGTAATCTCTTGTGGTTTTATTGAATTCTTCGATAGATTTGCTGTAATAATGGTCTGCGTTTAGTTCGATAAATTCAACTTCGCAGCCTTTTTGGCGTATTAATTGGCCGGAAAATTCCTTGACAGCGGGCGCGGATATGATGTGGTCGTGGGTTCCTTGTATGATCAATCCGTTTGGACAAGGAGTCAACATATTGAAGTGATAGGTCTCCACAGGCGGGCTGACAGCGATAAAACCGGCGATTTCTGGGCGACGCATGGCAGCTTGTAGAGCAATCCATCCTCCGAACGAGAAACCGGCAACCCAAATTGGAAAAGTATCGGAATTTCGAATCGAGCATTTTTTTGTAAACCAGTCAACAGCTGTTAAAGCGTCGTCCAATTCCTCGTCCCCTCCAACGGAAGTCCCCTGAGAAGTTCCAACTCCGCGAAAATTTATCCTCAAAGTATGAAAGCCCAAATCTTGAAAAGTACGGCAAAGATTGTGTACGATTTTGTTATTCATAGTTCCACCGTGGAGAGGATGTGGATGGAAAACACAGGCAAGCGGGGAGGCCATATTTTTTGCCAAGTGCATTTTACCCTCTAAAAGCCCGTCATTGCCTGGAATACTCACTTTTGTTTCCATATCGGCAATAGTCCTGGTTCTCAAAAGCGGATCGAAATTGTTGTTTGAAGTCATATAAAAACTATTTTTCCTTATCATAATGATATTACTTTTTTGTTAATTTGTAAAGATGTACTTCGAAAAAGCCTTGAATTTTCCAGGGGAATATTGATTTTTTTTGTAAAAATTTCTAGGATAAAAATGTGACTGGAATTTGGATTTGGGGTTGGCATGCTGTCGTTGGGGCTTTGAATAATAGTCAAAGGCGGTTGTTGAAAATTTGCGTTTTGGATCGGCATCGGGCTAAAGTGGCCGAGATTTTGGCAAAAACTCAGCATTCTCGGGCGCGGATTGAGTATGAAATTTTGCCGCAGAACATTATGGACCGTCGATTTGGGCGTAATCATCAAGGAATCGCGGTTTTAGTGACGGATATTTGTTTTTGGAATCTTGGCGATTGGCTTAGGAAGCAGGAAGCGGATAAGGTTGAGAAAAGTGTCGTAATTGCCTGTGATTTGCTCGAAGATGCTCATAATTTGGGCGCGATTATACGTACTGCGGCGGCTTTTAAGGCTAGTGCGGTCTTGGTTACGAAGGCAAAAAGCGTGCCAATTGACGGGGTTGTGGCTAAGAGTGCGGCCGGGGGTTTGGAGCGAATTCCGATTATAAAAGTTGCCAATTTGTCCACAGCTTTGCGCGAATTTAAGGAAAATTTTTATACCGTTTTTGGCTTGGATGAAAATGGGGCTACAAAATGGGAAATTTGCCAAAGGGCAGTCATTGTACTCGGCCAGGAAGGCGGGGGATTGCGCTGTTTGACTAAGAAAAATTGCGACCAAATTTTGTCCATAAAAACTTGTAAGGAATTTCCGACTTTGAACGTTTCTGTGGCTGCCGGAATTGCAATTTCGCGGTTTTTGGATTATTAATTGGCATTTTTTAACAAATTTTTGCCGTTTTTTTTCAATTTTTTCATTGAAAATTGCATTATTTTTAGAAATTTCCAAATTTTTTTCATTGAAAAATTTATTATGTTTTTTTCAAAATCCCCTTCGAAAATCGGCTACATTTCAAAAATTTTATACAAAAATTTTAAATTTTACTCTAGAGTTTTTCCCCGAAAATTGTTTCATAAAATTTGCTAAAAAATTGACATAAAATTTCCTAAAAAATTCTAAAAAAACCTATCTCAAATTTTAACTTTTTATTAACTTTTTGGCTTTATTCCTGGCTTATAGCAAAATTGGCCAATATTTGCTAAGATACATCATTATAATGTTTGAAAATTTGGATAAACAAAATAAAGTTGGTTTAAAATTTTTTCTTGGTCTGACCAAGCCGTTTAAATTACATTTGTCAGCGTTCATTTTTATCGGCTTTATTTGGGCAATTTTTACAATTTTCCGCTCGTATACCTTGAAACTTATCATCGATAGTCTTGTCATTAACGGGTCCGGAGATCTATTTTGGCCGATTTTTTTGTACGTTTTTTCCTGGATAGCGACGGAAGTGGTTTTGCGAGTTCGAGACTTCGTGGTTATGTACCTAAAACCGTATTTGAAAAAGCACATAGTTTTGTATTTTTCTAAGAGAATGCTCAAATATGATGACCATTTTTTCCAACGCTACCACTCCGCCGGGCTCGTTAATGCCATCAAAGGGCTGTACGATGGCGTTGAAGACGGAATTTACATAATTGAGGAGCTTTTTACCCACATAATCCTCATTATAAGCGCTTTAATTAGCATGTATATCATCAGCCTATACCTGAGCCTTATCACCGTTTCTTGGTTCTTAATTTGGGTTTCTTTGGCCTATTTTTGGGCTAAGCGCGGGCATGTGATGTCTTATTTGGTCAGTTTGGCCAGGATGAAAATGGCGCTTAATTTGGGCGATTTGTTTACAAATATTTCGACAATTAAGACTTTCAACGCTTCCGATCACGAGAATGTCATGCTCGAAAAGACGGCCGAGGACGTGGCTAAAGCTGAGTATAATCGCGAAAAAATGTTCCTGCAAATTTGGATTATTCAGGGGATTTCTTTCTTAATTGTTACCGGAATTGTGTTTTATATCCTCATTGTTGGCTATAAGCAAGGGTTGGTTACAATCGGTGATTTTGCCATGCTTTTGGATTTGCTTACTTCCGTTTATCTGTACCTTTTCGATTTGGCGAAAGATCTTTCAGAAATGAGCGATGTTAGTGGAAAATTGAATCAGAATTTGTCGTTGATTTTCCGCGAGCAGACGGCCCAAGAGGGGGATCAAGATTTGCCAGATTTGAAGCTAAAAAACGGGGATATTACCTTCGAAAAGGTCAAATACCGCTATCCAAACAGCGAAGAGGATTATAACGGCTTCTATTCGAATGAAACGATTACGATCAAGGGCGGGATCACAGTGGCTATCGTAGGCCCTTCAGGAGGCGGAAAAAGCACGATTATTAAGCTGCTTTTGAGGCTTATCGATCCTAGTTCTGGTCGGATTTTTATCGATGGTCAAGATACTTCCAAATGTAATCTAAATTCGGTCCGGGAAATTTTTGCTCTTGTACCCCAGGAGCTCGGCCTTTTTCATCGGAGTATCAAGGACAACATTGGATATGGCTCGTTTAAGGCTAGTATGGCCGAGATTGAAGAGGCGGCGCGAAAAGCTCAAATTGACGAAATTGTCGAGGATTTGCCTTATGGTTATGAGACGATTTTTGGCCAACAAGCTGGGCTTTCTGGCGGTCAGAAGCAGAGGATTATGATTGCGCGGGGTCTTTTGAGGAAGGCGAAAATTTTCCTATTTGACGAATCTACATCGGCTCTCGATGCCAAAACTGAGTTTGATATTATGAAAAATATCCAGGAAACTACGCCAAATTGTACGAAAATCATTATTGCCCATCGGTTAAATACGATCAAAAATTCCGACTTGATTTTGGTTTGTAACAAAGGCGAGATTGTCGAAAGCGGGAAACATGATGAATTGATCAAAAAACGCGGACTTTATTATTCCCTTATTAATATTTATTAATTTTTCCGTTGATTTTTAACTTTTGTCTTTTTGCCGCAGATCGGATTTTCGTAGTTTTTTGTAAATTGTTGGGAATTTTTGCTCCTGATTTTGGAAATTTTCATAAAAAAATTTTCCCCGGGTTTTTTGTGAACTTTTCCTGAGTTTTTTTAAGTTTTCCTTTGAACTTTTCCTCAATTTCCCTTGAGTTTTTTGCCCAAAAATCCTTGCGTAAAATCTTCCTGCAAAAAAGTTCTTCCCAAAAAATCCTTCAGTAAAATCCTTGCGTAAAATCCGAAAATTTACAATTCAAAAAACTTCTAAAAAACTTAAAATTTTAGAGGTTGGAATTAAAATTTGGAAAAAATTCTATCAAAAATCTTCGATAAAATTTGCCTCGGAAAATTTGCAACGTTTTTCAGATTCGGGTACGATATTTTTATGTTAACTAAGGTCAGAAATCAGTTTATAGAATTTTTTCAGTCGAAAGGGCATTTGAAGGTCGAAAGCTCGTCTTTGGTGCCGAAAAACGATCCGACTTTACTATTTGTCAATGCAGGTATGGCCCCGTTGAAAAAGTACTTTTTACAAGAAGAAACTCCGCCATTTACGCGGCTTGTAGACTCTCAGCGCTGTCTACGGGTCGGCGGAAAGCACAATGATTTATCGGATGTTGGCTATACAAAACGGCATCATACCTTCTTCGAAATGCTTGGTAATTTTTCGTTCGGAGATTATTTTCAGGAAGATGCGATCGCTTTTGCTTGGGAATTTTTGACTCAGGTTTTGAAGCTTGATACTCAGCGGCTTTTTATTACCGTCCATCCAACCGACGACGAGGCTTATAAAATTTGGCTAAAACAGGGGGTTTTGCCAGAGCATATTGTCAAATTGGAGGAAAATATTTGGTCTATGGGCGAGATCGGGCCTTATGGGTATTGCTCGGAAATTTTCTATGATCAGCAAGTCGGGACGGGGGATGTGTCTGAGGGTGACCGGTATTTGGAAATTTGGAACCTGGTTTTTATGCGGTATTTTGCCGATGGAAAGCCCGAAAATAAGGGGAAAAAGATGGAATTGCCCAAGAAATGCATAGATACAGGCATGGGGCTAGAGCGGATTGTCAGCGTCCTGGAAGGCGTCCAGGATAATTACGATATTTCCTTTTTTACCCAAGTTTTGAGATTTTTGGGGCAGGAAAAGCAATCTGTCGATAGTAAGATCTTTCTAGACCATTTGCGGGCGATTTCGTTCATGATTATGGAAGGCATTATCCCCGGGTCGAGCAGTCGCGATTACATCCTCAGGCGACTCATTAGACGCTCTTTAAAGGCCTTTTACAACATGCCAGGGCTTGATTTTGAGACAGTTATTCGAGGAATTTTAGGAATTTGGCAGAAAGATTATGAAATTGTTTTTGATATTGAGAAAATTTTCCGGATTTTTAACCAAGAGCGGTTGCAGTTTGAGTCGATTTTGGAAAAAGGTACGGAGATTTTTGAAGAAATGTATGCAAAATCCCGCCATTTTAGCGCTCAACAGCTGTTTTTGCTTCATGATACTTATGGTTTTACAATAGATATTTCCATGGATTTGATCAAAACTCGCGGCGGTACGTTTGATTTGCCTGGTTTTGAGCGGCTTATGGAGGAAAATAAGGATCTTTCCAGGAATAAATCTTTGAATGTGATTTTACCATTTGACAAAACGGAATTTGTGGAAAATCCGGCCATTGAAGCCAATATTATGGGGTTTTATGATGAGTATTTGATTTTGGATCGGTCTAATTTTTACGCCGAAAGTGGGGGGCAAATTGGGGATACCGGGGTCGTAATTGGTCCAGATTTTCGGGCTCGGATTTTGGATACAAAAAAGCTCAACGGAGTCTTCATTCATAAGTATGAAAACCTTTCAGGAACGGCCAAAAAAGCCAAAGTTGAATGTATTTTGGACAACGAACGGCGGATTCAGATCAAAGCTCATCACTCGGCCACGCACCTTCTCCAGCAGGCTTTATGTGAGCTATTTTCGCATGATTTGAAGCAAATGGGGTCATACGTCGGTCCCGATCGTCTTCGCCTGGATTTTAGCCATTCTGAGGCCATTTCAGCGGATGAAATTACGAAAATTGAGGAAAAGGTTAACTCTTGGATTCGGGAAAATCACCCAGTTTCGGTCGAATGGATGTCTTTTGACCAGGCTGTCAAACTCGGGGCGAAGGCGTTTTTCAATTATGATGATCAGGTACGGACGGTCAAGATGGCGGATAGATCTTTCGAGCTTTGTGGCGGGACTCATGTACGGGCGACTGGGGATATAGGTTTGTTTAAGGTTTTGAAAGTTAGTGCTATTAGTGCCGGGGTGAAGCGGATTGAGGCTTGTTGTGCTCAGTCGGCGCTGAATCGGGTACAAAAAAATGCCCAGCAATTAAAGGAAATTGCTGTTTTTCTAGGCGTGGAAGAGGATAAGATTTTACAAAAACTCGAGCAAGGGAACAAAAAAAAGAGCCAATCTGCGGCAGAAATAGAGGTGAAAACGGTCAAGAATTTAAAAGTTGGCTGGGTTGTGGCTCCGGACGTGGACTTGGAAGTTCAAATGAAGGCTTTCGGGCTGGATCTTTTGTTGGTTTGTGCGGCCAAGGAGGATAAAATTGGTTTGCAATTGAAGATTTTGAGTCCGGAAAAGTCTGGATTGGATGCGAAGGGGATTTTGCAGGAATTAGGCCAACTTATCGAGGCTCGAGGTTGCGGAGGTCGTAGGGATTTTGCCCAGACTGGTGGGATTTTTGTTCCGAATTTTTCGATTTTATACAAGAAATTTGTGGAAATTTTAGAGAAAAACTTGAATTAATAATTTATACGGAATTTTTTCGGATTTTTTTACGAAATTTTTCACAGTCGGCCAAAACGAGTCACTTTTTTTCGAGTAGCTTTTTTTTTGCAAATTTTATACAATGATCCCGTTATGCACGCCTTAAAATCAAAATTAATAAATCTTATGGTTACGGCCAGTTACGAGGTTTCCAAGCGCCTTTTGCGAGATTTCAATGAATTATCGTTTTTAAAAGCTAGTCGGAATGTTGCCGAATTTACGGCGCGTACTTTGGAAAGGACCTTTGGAGATTTCCAGGAAATTCTTGAAAAAAGTAATTTTGGTACGGGATTTGTTTTTGACGGAAAAATTATAAAAAAGAGCGAAAATGGCTGTTTTTGGCTGATTAATGGGGTTGATAATATTCAAAATTTTACCCATCGTTTGCCTATTTTTGGAAGTGCGATTGCTCTTGTTGAGAACTACGATCCTGCTGATGTACGTTTCGAAAACTCGGCCATTTTGGCGGCGACTTTTCATGATCCTACGCGCGGAGAGTCTTTTTGGGCTGAAAAGGATTCAGGAACTTTTTGTAATTCGAGAATTTTGCGTATTTCTAGGGTTCCGGAGGTGAAATTGGTTGGAAGTTCGGGGTCTTTTGCCGGAGCGAGTTTAAAAGGAGTGACTGTTCGGAATTTTGGTTCTAGCGTGCTAAACTTGGCCTATTTGGCGGCGAATAAGCTTGATGCTTTCTTTGGAGAAATCGAAAATCCTATAAATTTTGCTTGCGGAAAGTTAATTTTGCTTGAGTCTGGCGGGACAATAAAATTTACGGGCGAAAAGTCGTTCGTTGCGGCCAGTGACGTAGCTTTTACCGTTTTGGAAAAAACTCGAATTTTGTAAATTTTTGCCAATCTTGCTTGTTTGTCAAGAAGTTGTCATAATATATTTATGAAGAAAATTTTTATATTTTGCGCTTTTTTTGCTATCAATTCAAAAGCGGTTAATTATGATTTGTTAAGAGAAATTAATGATTTAGCTGGGAAAAGTACCGAATTTATACAAGAAAACGCGCCGATTTTGGCTAAGAAATGTTCCTTGTTTGATGTGTACGAAATGTCAAGAATTTTGGGCTATGCTCCTCTTATGTCGTCTGGACATAGTCAAATTTTATCCATTTTTACAGACGAATTCGAGGAAAAAAAATCGCATTTAAACCAAAAAATTGAGCAGATTTTTAATAAGGAAATTCCTTCTAATGAAGCTGAAAACGTAGCAAATAGTGTCTTGTCAGAAGGTTTTGTGACTATGGAATTTTTGGAAGGTCTTAAGGAAAAATCAGATCCAAAAAATGTAGAATTGTTGAAATTTCTTATTAAGCAAAAAATGTTTTTGGATGATATAGTTTTGGAACCACAAACTTTATTACAACTTTGTCAAGAATTGGGCGAAATTCAAAGTTTTAACGCAGATGATTTTAAAGATTTGCCAGTTGAAGAGTTTAGGTCGGTATTGGAGAATGAAATGGTAATTTTTGATCGAAAAATAGATGAATTTTCTAATCAGTTAAAACAAATTGACAGGAATTATTCTATAGAATTGTCTGAAGCTGCAAAAAAGTTCAAGTAAAAAGTTAAAGTTAATTAATTTTTACACAATTCAAGATTTTTTCTCAATTCAAGGTCAATTTTTATTCAAAAACACAAAAAAAACGGCAAAAAAATTTTTTCACAAAAATAAATAAAGAAATTCAAAAAGTACTCAGAAAAATCCAAAAACCACCAGAAAAGCGCGGATGGGAAAGGATTCGAACCTTCGGAACGAGGTCATCGTTCGCTAGTTTTCAAGACTAGTGCTTTCAACCACTCAGCCACCCATCCATCTAGCATTATAAAACATTTTAAAAATTCTAGAAAGATTTAAATTTCGATTTTTTTATCAATTTTCCCTCGATTTTCCGCTCCAAATTGAACGATCTAATTTTGTACCTAATTCTCACTTGAGTTTTACGGCCAACCTGATATCATAGTACCAGAAAGAAGGAATGCTGTGTTAAGTGATTTATTGGGTTTTGTGAATTCAATAGCTTTTGTTTGGTCGGCAATTGTCGGTCTTTTTGCTATGGCGGTTTTGGAGTGGAGAAAAATTGCCAATTTAGCGAAGGATCAGATTGCTCAGGCCGAACCGAAAATGCTAGAAATTTCGGCCATGATTAAGGAAGGGTCGATGACCTATCTCATGCGCCAGTTTAAGGTTTTGTTGATTGTTGAGACCGTAGTTGCTCTGTTGTTGTTTGTTTTTACAAACATCCACGTTGCGGTTGCGTTTGGAATTGGGGCTCTGAGCTCTTGGTTGTGCGGTTTTTTTGCCATGTATGTTTCTGCTTCGGCGAACTACAAAGTGACATTACTTTCAAAAATTGGGCTAAAAGAGGCGTTTGATGGTGCATTTTCTGTCGGGAAATTGGTAGGTTTTTTGGTAGCGGCGGCGGCGTTGAAAGTCGTTTTTGTTGCCTATTTGTATTCTCAGTTTTTTGGCCATGATATTTTGGTACAAGTTTTGATCGGTTTGAGTTTTGGAGCTTCGTTAATTTCGATTTTTGCCCGTATTGGCGGTGGAATTTTTACAAAAGGAGCCGATATTGGGGCCGATTTAGTCGGTAAGATTGAAAAGAATATTCCTGAGGATGATCCTCGAAATCCGGCTGTAATTGCGGATAATGTTGGTGATAATGTCGGAGATTGTGCTGGAATGGCTGCCGATTTGTTCGAAAGTTTTGTCGTAATTGTGGCTTCTACGATTGCTTTGGCGTCGTTTTTGTACGATTCTGGGACGGTTACAAATTATATCATGCTGGCTTTTGTAATTTTGGCTTCCGGGGCCTGGGCGAGTGTGTTAACTTTGCTTTCTGGCTGGAATTATAAGGAAAATGATAAGTTTAATTCTTTGGGAATTGCTCTCAAGGCGCTCGTGATTACTTCTATAGTTTTTGCTAACGCGCTTGGGTTCTTTTTCTGGGGTTTGGAAAATCTTTTCGAGCTTTTTGGCTGTGCTATTATTGGTCTGTTTTCGGCGGCGTTGGTCATGCCTTTAACCGAGTATTATACTGGTACGAAATTCCGTCCGGTGAAAAAGATTGCCGAAGCTTCGAAGAACGGGCATGCTACGAACGTGATTCAGGGGTTGGCCGTCGGTTTGGAAGCTTGTTTTGTGCCTTTTGTGGTCATTGGTTTGAGTATTTTGGGTTGTATGGCTTTGGCGGGAGTGTTTGGAGTTGCGATTGCATGTGTTGGTATGATTTCCATTTGTGCAGTGATTTTGGCTCTCGATGCGTTCGGGCCTGTCACTGATAATGCCGGTGGTTTGGCTGAAATGGGCAGTCTTGATAAGTCTGTTCGGGTCATTACTGACAAGCTCGATGCTATTGGTAACATTACGAAGGCGACAACGAAGGGATATGCGGTCTATTCGGCTGCGTTGGCTGTGATTGTGCTTAGTACCGCCTTCAAAATGGATCTTGTGACTGCTTTTGCGGATCAAACTTGGACTATGGATATCAGTTCTGGTAGCGTGGTTTCTGGTTTTGTGATTGGAGCGGCGGTTGTGGCCCTTTTTGCGGCTATTTGTATGACGGCTGTTAACAAGGCTAGCGGGGCGATTATTGAGGAAGTTCGGAATCAATTTGCTACAATTCCGGGGATTATGGAAGGAAAAGCGGTGCCTCTTTATGCGCGTGCTATTGACATATTGACAAAAGCTTCGTTAAAGCAGATGATAATTCCAAGCTTATTACCGCTTTTGGGAACAGTAGTATTTTTTGAAATTAACTATTTCTTTTTCGGTTTGACGGAGGCGTTTTTGAGCTTGGGCGGATTTGTTTTCGGCGTAACTTTGGTCGGGATTTTTATGGCTTGTTCGATGACTGCTTCTGGCGGTGCTTGGGATAATGCTAAGAAATATATCGAAGCAGATGGCAGGAAAGGGTCTGAAGAGCACAAGGCGGCGGTTACTGGGGATACAATTGGCGATCCTTATAAAGATACCGTAGGTCCTTCAATTAACCCTATGATCAAGTTGGTCGGGATAATTTCGCTACTTTTGATTATTATGCACAAATGATTTTGCCGATTTTTGTTGTTTTTTTATAATCGCAATAATTTTCGGGGCGATTTTGAATGTTTTTTGAAAAAGTTGCTAATTTTCGATAGGATTTTTCAAAATTTTGTTGATTTTTGAATTTTTTGAACTATTTTTTACATGTTTTTTTGATTTTTCTATTTTTTCTAAGTTTTAATTTGGATCTCTGCAAAAGTTAATTTTTTTTGATATTAATTGGATTTGTCAAAAATTTCACCATTTTTCGTTTAAATTTGTTCTGTACAAGAGTTAAAAATGCATTTTATTTCCGATTTTGCGATGAAATTAACTTTTCGAAAGATTTTAACGTTAATGTTTTGAATTTTCTTGAAATATTTTGCAAATTTGTAATAGGCTTTTTCTGCGCAAAAACTCGTGTCAAAAATTTCTGGCTCATTTTTAATTTACCAAATTTTTTTTCTGAATTACGTAAAAAAGGCTCAATTATAGGTAAGAAAAGTGGAATTTTCAAAGTAATTTTTGTATGTTTTGTTTGGTTTTTAATATGATTTGTTAATTTTTCCTAGAACGGGTTGCTCAGAAGGAAATTACACTTTTGGCGATGGTTTTCCTACTGCGGTGTTTAGAGCGTCAAAAGCGCCCTTCAAGTGTGAAGTAAGAATTTGTTTTTTGTGCGTTGACTTTGTAACTTTAGGACTCGTTTGTGCTGCGGGTTGTTTTTCAGCTTTAGGCGTCGTTTCAGGAGCGGATTGTTCTTCAGCTTTAGGTTCATCCTTAGGAGTCGTTTGTGCTACGGCTTCAAGAGCGGCTACCACTTCTCCTTTAGGTTCAGCTTCAAGAGCGGCTTGTACTTCAGGTTCAGCTTCAGTAGCAGTTTGTACTTCAGCTTTAGGTTCAGCCTTAGGAGTCGTTTGAGCGACGGTTTCAATAGCGGCTACCACTTCTCCTTTAGGTTCAGTAGCAGTTTGTACTTCAGATTTAGGTTCAGTAGCAGTTTGAACTACGGCTTCAGGAGTTGTTTGCGTTGCGGCTACGGCTACGTCTTCGTCTAACATGTCAAATGAGTTTTCCGTTGCTTGTTTAGTGTCAAAATTTTGAATAAATTCGTTAAGTTTTTGCATAATTTCTTTCACTTGTTCTGCGGAATTTCTTACTTTCAAAATTTCATCTAGATCTATGATTTTCAATTCTATTGCTTCAGAAATATCTAAATTAGTTACTTTACTATAAAATTCTATATATTGACCGTAATAGTTAGAAGTTGTATCGGTTAATTTTAAAATTTCTTTAAATTCTTCAAATTTTTGCATTAATAGTTCGGCTTTTTCTTGATTTTCCAATTGCTCTTGCAATTCTATTCCTTTTTCTATAAGTGCCTTATGTTTTTGATTGTAATTTGTGCAATCGACAAAAAATTCGTCAGACAATTCTTTGAACGCGTTGTAATTTGCTAGACGAAAAGCCAAAATCAAGCTTTTATTGTCATTTTCTTCAAATTGGATGTGATTTAAGGAAGCTTGAATTGCGACTGCATCTTGTTCAAGAGCAATTTTTGTGATATTGCTGATAAATTGATCAAATGAAGAAGTTGAAGCAGTGTCTTTGCCATAATTTTGAAAAGTTGTAACCATTCTTTGGGTTAGATCTTTGTTGTGACTCGTTGTATCCTCGATTATTTTGACTGCATTTGCAGAAAACACAGAAAATAAAGCTATAAAAATAATATTTTTCATCCAATTATTATACTTTTTTTTAATCAATTTACAAAGAGTTGATTACTTTTGTCTTTTATGATGAAATAAAACTTTAGGTTAATGTTTTGTAAATAAATCTTACTTGAAATTAACCTTTACAACGTTTTGCTCGAACCGTATTTCCAAAAAGTATAAAATCAATTTTTTATTTAGTCAAAAAATCAAATTCGTGTAAAATTTTTCAAATATATTTTTTCCAAATTTTGTATTAAATTATTGTAAATTTCTATTTCTTGGCTAGAAGGTATTTTAGGAAAATTTTGGATTATTTCACTTTGAAAAACACAAAATTCTATAGCAATTTTTAATGAAATTTCGGTTTCACAAATTTCTTTTTTTAATTTTTCCAAAATTTCTTTCGATTTTTCTTGGATTTCTGAATTTTCAATCAATTTTTTTTGATACGATTTTGCCGAATTTAAAAAGTTTGTTAGTTTTAGTTCTAGATTTTTGTATCGAATAAATTGTTGTTTTAACTTGTTTTTTAATGAATCAAATATTATGGAAAAAATTTTACATTCTAATTTTGATTTTGTATCATAATTAATATTATTTAAAGATTGAAGAGCCACAATTCCGTTTTGACCTTCTAAAAGTTTTGTAATTTCCTCAATATTATCATCAGAAATTGTTCCATTATTTATAATATCATTACTAAAATCTACGAATTTTGTTGTAAGTTCTCGGTTATCAGTCGAATTTTGAGAATCAGTAATAAAAAATTGAGCGTTTGTTGAAATTATGCCAAAAAATACCGATATAAAAAACTTTTTCATGAATTTATAATGCTATATTTCGATATTTTTGTAAAACTTGGAAATTTATGGTGGAGATTTTCGCAAAAAAACGGTAGTAAAATTTATTTTTTGAATTGTAATTGCAAATCTTGTAAGTCTTTTTGTTTATTTGGTTGTCCTTGAAAAATTTCTTCATGAATTGATAATATTTGTTTCAAAATTGCGATTTTTTCTTGTTTTTCCTTTAATGCTGTGTGATAAGCTTCGTATCGTGCGTTGGAAGATTGCTCTAATTGTACAAGTCTTGATTCGTATGTTTTTAGATCTTCTTCTAGCACAAAAGTTCTTGCTTGTATAATTTTGTTTGATTGTAAAAAATTAATATTTGAAAATTGTGCGTTAATTTGGTTCAATAAAGAGTTTAATTCATCATGATTTTTATCTGGAAATACCGTAATTGTAGTGTTTTTTTCTTGTGTTTTTTCCATTTCTGTTTTTTCAACTTTTTCCTGCAATAATTTATCAAGATTAGCGCAAAGGTCGTATTTCTTTACGAGTTCATTAATTAATAACTGACCATATTTTTTTACTTTTGCATTAATTGATTGGAAATATGTATCTGGTATGAAGAAATTTCCTCTTAAAATATGTCGTCTAATATGAGATAATTTTTCTGCTAATATTTTTGTATTCAAAGCTTGCGGTCTTACATAATCGAAGGTAATTGTGGAGTAATCTAATCTGCTTAAAAAGTATTTTAAATTTAAGTAGTCTGGAATGAGTACTGCTCTTTCTGGCAAAATATTTTCTTTAATAATTTCCAAAGATCTAAGGATTTCTAAAATTTCCTTTTTAATTATGTTGAGAATTATAACTTTTATTGTCGTTTCTTTATCAACTAATTTATAAACTACACATTCGTTAAGATTACGATTTTCGACTATTTTTGGCATTAAAACATATAAATCTTCAGAAGGAATGTTATCTATGAAAGCAAAATCTTTTTCATCCATTGCGTAACTTTTAATTGGATTTGTTATACTTCTTACTGCTTGTCGTATTACTTCTGGAGTAATTTGGATAGTTGAAACAGGAGCATAAAAGCCGAAAGTTTGCGTATAATTATTATTAATTTCGGATTTTTCAGTTAATTCCGTTTCCACTTTTGATTGAATTTTTTCTAGCAATAATTGATCAAGATCGGCGCAAAGATCGTAATTTTTTACGAGTTGTTGCACTAATCCTACGCAAAGATTTACTAATTTCATAACGTTTCTGTTAGGATTTATACTGTTTAAAGATTCTATAACTTTTTCTTTTGTTGTAGCTTTTGTTTTCACTTGTGATTCAATATACCCCAAGATCGTGTTATAATAATTTCTAATGTGTTGTATTTTTTCTGCCAGTTTTTTCGAATTTAAAGCTTCTGATTTTACATGATCCAAAGAGATTGACGATGTATTACAGATATCCAGCGCTATGTTTGCTAAGTCATAATTTGGAATTAGAGCCAATCTTGCTGGTAAAATGTTTGCTTTAATAATTTCAAGAGATTTGATTATTTCTAACATTTCCATAGTTATTATTTTATCTACCATGTAAATTTTCATCTGTTCTTCAGAAATTATTTCGCTTTTTTCGGAAGGATTTTTAGAAAATCTTTCCATTTCTTGTGAGGCCGATTGCGTCATGGCTTGATTTCTATTTGCTATTATACTAGGCATTAAAGCTAACAATTCTTGAGATGATATGAGTTTTTCTAATTCAAATTCTTTGCCAAACATTTCTTGATTTTTATAATTGCTAATAATATATTCAATTATCTTTGCCTGTGTAGCTGCGTCTAAAGCACTATGTCTTTGGTCAGTTCCAAAAATAAATTTGTCAATACTTATTGTTGATTTTTCTGTTTTTGAGGGATTTTCTGTAAGTGTTTCCACAATTTGCGAAGACGAGGTAGTGGCATTTTTTCCTAACAATTGATCAAGATTTGCGCAAAGGTCAAAATTTTCTACAAGATCTTTCTCTAATTGCAAAATATAATCTATGTAATTCATGATACGTCTACCATTATACATTGTGTCTAATTGAGAAATCACTTGATCTTTTGTCGTTTTTCCGTCTGTTTTAGAGCTAATATAGCTGAGCATTGAGTCTTTATAATCTCTAATATGTTGTAATTTTTTTGCCAATACATTCTTATCGAAAGCTTCAGCTTCTAAATAACTAAACATTTCATTAAATGCATCGTAGATATACTTAATGTCACGAAGAGGCTTTGCAGGTACAAAATGATATTGTAATTTATTAATAATAGAGATTAGATCATAATTTGGTAATTTTTGAGCCAAAACTGGTCCAATTTTTTCTTTAATTCTATAGACAGAATTTATAATTTCTAAAATTTCTTTTGATATTATTTGTTCCATCACATAAGCTTTCATACTTTCCTCAGAAATAATATGACTTATTGCATACTCACAAGAGATTTCAGAAGTTTTTAATTTTTCAAATTCTTCGGTTGGCATTTCTGCTTCAGTTTTATATTTATTTTTTGTTAAAAATTGTATTAATTCATCGTTTCTGGCGGCTACTATTCTAGTTGATAATAATGTTAAATCTTCAGAACTTAGAGAGTAAAATAAATTTACATCTTTAAGTGATTGACAATTGTGTTTATAGCATACAAACTTGCTAGGGCCGTCATGTCCGTTTCAGGCTCTTCTATTGGGTTAATATTTCTATCTAAAATGAAAAGCAAAATTTCGAGTTGAATTGGTAAAATTGGCGTAAAATGCATTTCTTTTTTCATAGAATTTAATATGTTTTTGATACTATCCTCAGCTTCTATAAGCATTTCTTGAGCTTCTTTTAGCTCCTCGATCGGCCATTCTTGAGTGAAAATATTCTCTGCTGAAATATTACTATTAGTCAAAAAAGTTATGATGTTTTTAAATAATTCTTGGTCAATTGCGTCTGATTTTATGGCAGGAAAAAATGTACAAAAAATAAAAAATTTCCTTAAAAAATTTCTCATGAAAAAATATTATATTGTTTTATGTTTTTTATAAATAGTGCAAATTTTGGGTGTTTTTTTGAGTTTTTCTTGTTTGGATTGAATTTTTCTTCTAACGTACTTAAATGGCCGCAAAAGTTATAATTTTTCACAAATAATTGGTTGTTTTTTTTTAGCGGTGTAATGATTTTGGTTTTGTTTGTTGATGTCGTTGAGTCTGCAGAGTATCTTCATCTTGCAGAGTATCTTCATCCTGTTGAGCAGCCAGTTGAGTCTTTTGAGCATGTCTAGCTTGTAGAATAGCCCGAATAGCCTGTTGAGTCTCTTGAGCTTGTCGTTTCTCTTGAGCCAGTCTAGCACCCAGTTGAACCAGTCGATTCTGTCGATCCTGTTGAGTCTCTTGAGCCTGTAACACAGCCTGCATAGCCTGTTGAGTCTCTTGAGCTTGTCGTTCCTCTTGAGCCAGTCGAGCACTCAGTTGAGCCTGTTGATATGCTGCAATTTGTCTTTCCAACAAGTCTAACTCTTCCCGTCTTGTTTCTTCTTTTTTACGTTCTTCTTGGCTATGATCAGGCTTAGCGCTTGTGACGTACAAGTCATTTGGGTACGGTTTTGGACCAGGATAATCCGGTTGGGCTGAGGTAGGAGCAGTTGCTAAACTCGAGAAAATTTCATCTTTAGTTTTTTGAAAATCTCTCAAATATTCTAACAATTTTTGCGAAAATATTAATCTAATTTTTTGATTGTCTCTAAGTAAAATTTCATCTCTTCTTAAATTTTTTTCAGATTCGCTCAATTTCTTTAAAAAAATTTGACATTTTTCGGTTCCATCATCTGAAAAATAATCTTTTAAAACTTTCCAAATCCTTTTGTTTTCGTCCGACACAACGCCAGAAGATTTAATTTGTTCTACATCATAATCATACGTAATTTTATGTATTGTTAAAGATTGTTTTAGACTGTTTAGCTCACAAAAGAAATGTAACATTTCTATTTTATTTTGTTTTGTAAGATACAAATCACAATTTTCAAGTTTTAACTCTGGAAGAATCGCGTTCAATACTTCAGCAATCGGTTTAATTCTGTTAGTTAACATTTGAGTGAACATATCACATCTACGCGCGTATTTCTCCATAAAGTCAAAAAAATCATCGATAATGGAATATTTTGCATCTTCTGTTATTTCGTTATTTAGTTGATCATAATTTCTAGGTTTTAAAGATTCTATTGCTTTCAAAATTTTTTCAAAGGTATTATCAAATTCTACTACAATTTTAGACCTTAAAAGTATATTTGTTAATAAATTTATTTTTTGTTCTAAGCTAATGTGGCTGAGTTTTTCTTTAATAATTGGGGTCAAAATTGGATCCATAACTTTTGAAATTTCCGAGTCGTCTCGATAATAAGCAAAAGTCTCAATTAAATCTGCCAAATTTGCTTGGTTAAAAGAGCGAGTAAGTAAAGTTCGACTTGATTCATTATTGTAATCATTTGCATTGTGGAACAAAACTGGGGCGCCGGATTTCAAAGCTGAAAAAAGTGCGCAAAAAATAAAAAATTTTCTCATGATTTTATTTTAGCAAGTTTTTGATTGTTTGGCAAGTTATTTTCTGATTTTTCGTTATCAAAAAATGTTTCAGAATCTAGAAATTTGGCCAATTTACTTGTTGTTCTTGAATCCGCTCTTGCAAAATTTGTATTAAATTTTCCAGGCGATCAGAAATGTTGGAATTTTTCAAATTGAGTTGTTTGTCCGTATCTATGAGCATTTCCGTCATTTCTTCCAGATCTTTTGTCGACCATTTTTGAGTGAAAATCATTTCAACGGTCATTTTACTATCTGTCAAAAAATTCCTGACATTAGTGAGTAAATTTTCATTAACTGCGGATGATTTTATTGCTGAAAAAAGCGTACAAAAAATAAAAAAATTTTTCATAAAAAAAGTTTACAATTTTTTCTTAATTTTATAAATATCTTGACAAATTTATGCTAATTCTCTTTCTTGGTTTCTATAAAAATCTCCATTAGTTTTTGCTTTTTTTCTCGCCCTTTCTTGTGCTGCCTTTTTTTCAAGTTCTAAGTTCAATTTTTTGATCGATTGTTGAGCTTTTTTGTCTATTTCTTTTTCCAAAAGAGCGAGGAAATTTTGAAGCTTAAATTGCCGGTTAACAAATTGTTGTTCTTGTCTGCGTTGCTCTTGGACAATTTTCTGTGCTCTTTTTGCTTGTTCTTGGTCAAAATTGTTTGGAGTTTGATTAAAACTATCAGTTTGACCTTGTGGCGAAGGAGTAGTACCATCTTCAAAAGTCGGGCCTTGGAACGAAGTTTGAAGAGTATCAATTTTGGAATTCAGAATTTGTTCTATTTCTTTAATTTTTTGGCTATAAAATGCGAATTTTTCTCCATATTCAGAAGCGATTTGTTTGAATTGTAGTTCTAATTTTGGATGAAAATATTCAGTGGCAATTTTACGTAACTCTTCTAGAGCTTCATTGGATTCGAGTAACATTTGTTTACATTTTTCAATAGGACGGTTAATTTCTGAAATTAACTCAATCACTCTTTTAACTAATTCTTTACTTTTATGTTTTTGAAAATTTGCTTCTTTTGTTATTTCTTCTTCTGTTGGAAAATTGTTAAATTCTTGATTGTAAAAATGATTTAATGCTTTTATTTTGCGTTCTAATTCGCCAATGTTATTTTGTATAGTTTCAATTGTGATTTTTAGATCTTCATTCATTAATTCACAACAGGATTTTTGATCGTTAAAAGTCATTTCGATTTGATATTGAATTTCGTTAAATTTTTCTTTATAAAATGTTAATTTTGAGTGAAATTTTTGTTGGTCTGCAGGAGATAATTTTGAGATAATTTTTGAAATTTGGTCGATTATAGGCGAAATTTTTTCAAAATCAATAGTTTTGAATTTTCTTTCTGTAATTTTTTCGTACTCTGTTTTTAATTGTGCAAGTTGGGAATTTACAGAGTCTATTTTAGCCTTTAATTGTGCTAAAATCGTTGTTACAACGTTTAAAACGGCGTATAATTTTTCGTTTGTTTGTAAGTTGAGTGTTTGTAAAGATTTGTTTAAATAATTTCTGGCTAATTCTAAATTTTCAACAGAACATTGGCCAAAAAAGTCTAAGTCTGTTTGGTTGATAATGGTTTTTGACACATCGTCAATTGTTTGTAATAGTTTTGGATTTGAATCTTCCAATTTTTGTTTTGCGATAAATTTTTCTACGAGATTTTTTATGTACTCTGGCGAGCCCCATCCATCAAGATTATCTAACTTTTCTACAATTTCTTCCATTTTAGGCTTTACAAGTATAGCTAAAGCTTTTTCCAATTCAAGTTTTTCGGATAAAATTTTATTCAAAAATAGTTCGACCTCTTTTTGGTTCGGAATAGACCTTCTTTTGACAGATAAAAGTACAGATTTTAGGATTTCGTAAGTTGTTGAAGTGTCTGAAAGTATTTCCAGTCTTAATTTGCGTGAATTTGTGTTTTGAAATTGGTTTAAAAGATATTCTTCCGTACTTTTCATTGTTTCTTGATTGTGTTTTGAAATCACTTGACCAAGAATTGCAATAATATCAGGACGTGATTTGGTCTTTTCTAAATCTTGACTGGCTGACATTATATCGATTATGTCAAAATTATTAAAAGTTTCAAAAATTGTTTGTCTTTCGAAATTTTTAGCTGATGCAAATTCTTGAAATTTGTCTAAAACTTCTTTTTTGGAACCCGAGGATGATAGCGCGGAAAAAAGCGCGCAAAAAACGAAAATTCTTCTCATAACCCATTTTAGCATATTTTCGACTGTTTGGCAAATAAATTAACGATTTTCCAGTAAAAAAATAAGGGTTTTTTCCTAAATTATGGCAAAATTTTTACGCAATTTTTCCTCGGAAATTGAGTTGTTTTTGCCGTCTTTATCGAAAGGTCAGTAAGCGGTGAGTCTTAAAAATCGTGACAGCTTGTCAACGGTAAGTTTTCTTTTCTAATTTGTGTGTTTTGTGTGGCTTGTGATGTGTTGAGTGAGTTTCTTCTTGCGATTCTAAAAATGCCATTTGTTCTCTTACAATACGTAGTCGTTCTAGTTCTTCAACACGTTGCCGTTCAACGCGATCGCGCTCTATTTGTGCTCGTTTTGCTGCTTCTATAGCTCTGTGATCGATTACCAAAAGTGCTTTGCTATAGCTTGGTCCTTTATCTGAACCATTGTTTGGCCCTTTACCTGTGTTATCATCTGGCCCGTATAATGTCGTCGTTGTAGGCCGACCTGTGCTATCTTCCTCGATTTTAATTCTAGATTTTACCAATTCTAATTGCGATTTTGTATCCAAAATTTGCTCAATGTTTTTTTGATGAATTTCAAGTTGTTTCCTAAATTCTTCCTGGATTTTTGCCCCTTCAGAAACTGGTACAAAGTTCGCTTTTTCAATAATTTCGTTAATATGTGATATATTTTGCCGAATTTTATTTTCTTCATTTTCCAAGTCATCTATTTTCATATCAATTACGGTAAAAACTGCTAGACATTCTGCAATAAATTTTTCAGTAAAATTTTGATCCGGATTTGATGGATTTATTGATTTTGCTAGTTTTTGCAATTCTATATATTGGCTTTCCGCCAATTGAAATAATTTTGCGTGTTCTATTGCAGGTATTTTTTCTATCAAACCGCTTAATCTTGCAATTTCGCTTTGAGATTCTCGGATTTTTGTTGCGAGTTCTGAAAATTGGTTTTGTAAATCAGAAAATTTTCCATGTAATCGTCTTATTTCTGGATTTTCCAACGATTGTGGAGTCAAAGAGGCGATAAAACTGGTTAATAGTCTAAGTTCGGCGTCAGTATTAGAGTTAATAATTTCCTTTTGCGCCATTTTGGCAGTATATTTTTCAAGTGTTTCTGTAATTTCTTCAATTTGCAAAATGCAACAAGTAATTGTTTTGCGATTTTCAAGTTTTTGTAGAAATTTTTCGAAAGATTTTTTTGTTTCAATTTCAATTTGCGAATTATTTCCAATTATAGATTTAACTTTTTCCAAAATATTGACTTCTTGATATCCAATGCTTGGTACAGTTTCGTCTAATTCAACAAGCATTTTTGTACTTTCTAAGACTTTATTTCTCAAAATTTCCTCGACATTTCTTTCAGAAAAAACTCTATCAAGTAACTGAATTTGGGATTTACATAACAAAAATATTGAGTTTGCAAAATCTGATATGTTGTACGCAAAGTTTGAATTTCTATAAAAATCTTGTAAATCTTTTGGAGGAATTCCAGATTTTATAATTTTTATTTGTTGTAATATTATATCTAATAGTTGTTGAGCAAGTTTAATATTAGTCGTATTTGTTAACTGTCTTTTTGCGAATTCTATTTTTTGAGTTGCAATTAATGTTTGTAATTTGTTGTTCAAAAAGACATAATTTTTCCCCTCTGGATTGAAGGTAATTTTTTCTAAAACGTATGTTGGAAATAAAGAAAGGTTATGAACATTTTTTGCCCAATCTAAATTACAATTTGTACTTTTTTCAAGGATTTCAACGATTCTTTGCGCATTTAGTAGTTCTTTTGAGGATCTAATGTTCAATACTTCTAAAGAAATTGCGAAGAAAATTTTGGAAAATTCAGACCCCTCAGGTCTCGGGTTATCTGCAAAATATTTTATGCCTTCCCTTAATTCTTCCAAAGAATATTTGTTAATAAATTTTGCTGACAAATTTTCAAGATCTCTTTTAAACTCGGCAGATTGAACATCAATAGATCGGTTCGAATGTGTTTGTATAAAATTATAGACATCTGCTTCGAATTCAGGATGTACGGCCATAGATTTCATTGCCGAAAATACGGCTAAAAATGTAAGAAATTTTCTCATAATTTTATTTTAACATGTTTTTGATTTTTTGGCAAATAAAATGAAAGTTTTTTAGTAAAAAATAAGTTTTTTTTCATCAATTATGGCAAAATTTTTACACAGTTTTTCCACGGAAATTAGGCTGTTTTTACCGTCTTTATCGAAAGGTCAGTAAGCTGTGAGTCTTAAGAATTGTGACAATTCGTCAATGAAACTTAATATCTATTTTGTAATTTATTCCTTTGTTTTTCTAATAATTCCATTTGTTCTCTTACGATATGCTGTTGTTGTAGAGCTTCAAGATATTCCCGTTGAATACGAGCGATTTTCGTTTCTTCATCTATTGCCGCTTGTTTTTTTGCTGCTATAGCTTTGTGATTTATTACCAAAAGTATCTTACCATTGTTTGGCCCTTTACCTGTGTTATCATCTGGCCCGTATAAAGTGGTTGTTGTAGGCTGACCCGCGCCATCTTTATGGGTTTCAACTTTAGATTTTAAAGCTTCTAATTGCGATTTTATATCCAAAATTTGCTCAATATTTTTTTGATGAATTTCAAGTTGTTTCCTAAATTCTTCCTGGATTTTTGCCCCTTCAGAAACTGGTACAAAATTCGCTTTTTCAATAATTTCGTTAATAAATTGTATATTTTGCCCAATTTTATTTTCTTGAGTTTGCAATTCATCTATCTTCACATCAATCATTTCGATAAACACTTCGCACTCTTGAACAAAATTTTCATCCGGATTTGATGGATTTATTGATTTTGCTTTTTCTTGCAATTTTAGATATTGTTGTTCTGCAAATTGAATTAATTTTACGTACTTTTCTATTGCAGGTATTTTTTCTATCAAACCATTTAATTTTGCAATTTCTGTTTGAGTTTGATTAATTTTTCTATTGCTTTTTGCAATATCTTCGGAAAGTTTTTCTAAAATTGGTAATAATTTTGCTATTTCTTCTCGTACTTCAAAGGTATCAAACATTCGAGATAATTTTGCCCTGGATTTTTCTAAAATAAAGGAATATGTTTGATTTTCGATAATTTCTCTTCCAAATAATTTAGATTTTGCTGTTTGAATAAATGTTTTTGTTTCTGTTAATAATTCTTCAGAGTCTTTTATAAATTTTTTATCCGAAAATTCTTTATAAATCTCTTCTATAAAATGATTTTGCGGAAGTTTTTCAATCATACGGTCTAAAAAACTCATTACAAATCCAAAATTTTCTTTTTGGTTCAATAATCTTTTTGTAGTGTCAATAGCTTTGCGTTTTAAAGTGTAATTATTTTCTTCTTTTTCGGATTGGAAAATTTTTGTCAGCAAATTTTCTTGTAATTCTAAAAGTTGGTAATATTTTATGTCAATCAAATTTTTATATTTTTCTACATCTTTTTCTTCTCCTATTATTCTTGCCAAATTTTGTTTCATTGATGGTAAATTTTTTGACAAAACGTCATTTATACATTGATCTGAATATACAAAATTTTCTTGATCTATACTTTTTTTTATGGAGTTTAAAAAATGTTCTAATCTATTTTTTCGGATTTCCATTTCTTTAATTTCAATTAATGATTGTAGTTTGTGGGTAAAAAAGGCATAATTTTCCAATCCTTGAGTAAATCGAATTGTTTGTAAAACGTTTTTGTCAAGGAAAAAAAGAGCATCAAAATTTTTTGCCCAATCTGATTCACAATTTTCACTTTTTTCAAGAATTTCAACGATTTTTTGCGCCTTTAGCTGTTCTTTTGAATGAATAATTCTGAATATTTCCATACAAATATTGTTTTTAACTGCAAATGTTGTCTTCTTGTGAAAATTGTCAAAGCTAAAATATTTTACGTTTTCCTTTAATTCTTCCAAAGAATATTCGTTAAAAAATTTTGCTGACAAATTTCTAAGATCCATTTGAAACTCAGGAGATTTACTAAAATCAGCAAGTAGATCAGATTTAGCAAATTCCTGATGTTTTTCTATAAAATTATCCACATCCGCTTTGAATTGAGGATGTACGGCCATGGACTTCATTGCCGAAAATACGGCTAAAAATGTAAGAAATTTTCTCATAATTTTATTTTAGCATTTTTTTGACTGTTGAGCAAATAAAATGAAAGTTTTCCAGTAAAAAATAAGGATTTTTCCCGTAAATTATGGCAAAATTTTTACACAGTTTTTTCCACGGAAATTGGGCCGTTTTTGCGTCTTTATCGAAAGGTCAGTAAGCGGTGAGTCTTAAGAGCTGTGACAATTCGTCAACAAAACTTAATGTTTTCTTATTATTACAATATTCTGTTGTTCCAGAGCTGCAAGATGCTGTTTTTCTAGAGTTGCAAGATATTCCCGTTGAGTACGAGCGATTTCCGTTTCTCTTGCTATTTCTTCTATACTTCTGGGATTTGTTGGTACTTCTGGGGTGTTACTTTGATGATATTGCCATCTTGTAGGCTTAGGAGTGATATCGTCCTCGATGTGAAATTGACGTTTTAGTGAGCTTAATTGCGATTTTAGCCATTGTAATTGCGATTTTGTACGCGAAATTTGTTGAATATTTGTTTGCTTAATTTCAAGTATTTTATTAAATTTTTCCTGAAGTTGAGCCCCTTCAGCAACTGGTACAAAATCTGCGTATGTAATAATTTTCTTAATATTTACTATATTTTGCGAGATGTTAGATTTTTGATTGTTCAATTCCTTTGTCTTTGTGTCAATTTCTCTGTCAACTTCTTTACATTTTTGAACAAAACTTTCATCCGGATTTGATGGATTTATTGACTTTGCTCGTTCTTGCAATGCTAGATATTGACGTTCTGTCAATTTAAGACTTGTGTACGTTGTTTTTTGATCGTATTCTATTGGAAATTTTATTTCTACCAAATATCCTAATCTTGCAATTTCTGTTTGAATTTCCTTGATTGTGTTATTGCTTCTTGCTATATCTTCGGAAAGTTTTTCTAAAATTGGTAATAATTTTGCTATTTCTTCTCGAATTTTATCATAGGCTTCAAACTTTATTCCAGCTAATTTTGCCCTGGATCCTTCTAAAGCAATGGTATAAGTTTGATTTTCGATAATTTCTCTTCCAAATAGTTTAGGAGTTGTTGTTTGAATAAATGTTTTTGCTTCTGTTAATACTTTTTCACAGTCTTTTATAATTGTATCCAAAAATCCTTGAAAAGTGTTTGTTATTAAACAATGTGTCGGGAATTTTTCAATCATACGTGCTGCAAAATTTGTTACGTAGTCAAAGTTTTCTTTTTGACCAAGGAGGGTTTTTGCTGTCTCAATAGCTTTGCGTTTTAAAGTGTAATTATTTTCTTCTTTTTCGGATTGGAAAAGTTTTGTCAGCAAATTTTCTTGTAATTCTAAAAGTTGGAAATATTTTTGGTCAATCAAATTTTTATATTTTTCTACATATTTTTCTTCCTCTATTATTCTTGCCAAAATTTGTTTCATTGATGGCAAGTTTTTTGACAAAACGTCATTTATGCGCTGATCTGAAACTACAAAATTCCCTTTAGCTATTTCTTCTTTTATGGAGTTTAAAAAATGTTCTAATATATCTTTTTGGGTTTCCATTTCTTTAATTTCAATTAATGATTGTAGTTTTCTTGTCAAAAAGGCATAGTTTTTCCCATCTTGATTAAAGGTAATTTTTTCTAAAACGTTTTTGTCAAAGAAAAAAAGAGCGTCAAAATTTTTTTCCCAATCTGATTCACAATTTTCACTTTTTTCAAGATTTTCAACGATTTCAACGATTCTTTCTTCATTTAATAATTCTTTTAAACCAATAATTATATATATTTTCGAAAAAATTATTTGTCTAATTACAAAAAATTCAGACTTGTAAGGTAAGTTGTTTCTAAAATATTCTAAGTTTTCCCTTAATTCTTCCGCAGAATATTCGTTAAATTTTACAGACAAATCATCCAGATTTTTTCGAAATTCGGCAGATTGAAAATCAACAGATCGATTCAAATGTGTTTCTATAAAACTATCCAGATCTGCTTTGAATTGAGGGTGTACGGCCATAGATTTCATTGCCGAAAACACGGCTAAAAACGTAAGAAACTTTTTCATAGTTTTGTTTTAACATGTTTTTGAATTTTAGGCAAATAAAATGAGAGTTTTTTTACGAAAATTTTATAGTAAAATTCGAAAAATTACAGTTTTTTTTTGTGGATATTTTTATTGGAAGACAATTTGTTAATACTTTTTCTACGATTTTTCAGTTTTTAATTTCGCGAAATTTAGCTTGCAATTCTTCATATTTTTCTCCCAATTTAGCGGAAAGTTCAGCTTTTTGTTCTTTTGTAATATAACCTGCCGTTAACTGTTGATCAAGTTCATTTAATTGCTCGATCCAATCCGCCATTTGTTTTTGTAAATCTTGTACCTTGGTGATTTGAGAGAGACTTCGTTCTTCCAAGGATTTTACTTGTTGTTGAAACAATATCACTTTTTTATTGTTTTCGAATTTTGTTTGAATAATTTTGCGAGCTTCTTGTTCGTTAGTTTCTTCTGTTTTCCTTATTTCATCCAATTCTGAGTCAATTGCTTTTAAACTTGCTATTAATCTTGATATAGTTACTTTTTTTTGTATTTCTACTTCTACTTCTTCTAGGCGCATCTGAGCTATCGTACTATTCAAAGAATTTTCAGCAATTTCTTGTTCCGAAAAGCCGATTGATAGTAAATAATTGTGTATTTTGTCTGTAAATACTTTATGATTTGTTTTATATTCAGCAATACTTTTTTGTAAATCTTCAAGATTTTGATTTGTTTCTTGCGAAATATATTGTATTTTCATTCGTATATGTTCATCAAATGCAAATTTTACAATATCAAGAAAATCTAACTGAAGATCTAGATCAGAATAGGATGCTTGCGCCAATTTCTCACATAATTCAGTTAGTAAATATGAGTTAGATTCATGTGAAAAGGTTAAATTTAACTGCGCTTCTTTAATTTGTATAAAATCTTCTATAGGTAACGTTTTTGTTTCAATCAATTCTGTTGTTATAGAGTTTAGTAAAAAGAGTTCGAAAGTGAAAATTTTTGTCATTTTTTCAAATACCATGGTTTCGTGAAATATATCAAATTTTTTATATATTTCTGCTATTTTTAAAGCTGATTTGTAAACTTGTTTTCTTAAAGGAGTTGTTGTGGTTTGTTTTAATAAAGCACATTCTGCGTCCAAAACTTGTCTGAAAATTCCTCTATAATTGGCTTCTATTTTGTCTTTGTATTTGTTAAATTTTTGCATTTTACTACATTTTGTGTACAATTCGTAATTTTCTTCTATAAATTTTATAATTTTATCAATTTCAGATTGCATTATTGGTAAGTTGGTTACTTCAAGTGCGTTTGCATTTTTTATAAATTTTTCTAATTGAATTCTTATGTCGTTGAAAGTTTGGTTTAATAGTAAAATATCATGTCGGTTTTTTGTCAGGACAATTGCGTTAGTTAAAATTTCATTTTGAAAATCTTTTGCTAGATTCAAGTAACATTGATTTGTTCCTTGTATGCATAAGTGTACCGCTTCAGGTATAAATAAATTGCCTGATTGTCCATTTTGATAATTTTGAGTTGTTAATACGTTAAATTCGTTAGTTGTCATTTGGTGTGATATGTCTAAGGCTTTTGCTTTTTCTAAAATATCTTCTGGAAATTCCGATTTTGATAGTAAGCGGAGTAGTTTTTCTTTAAGACTTGTCAACGATGAAAAGTAATTGCATTCTGTGGCTCTTTTTAGTGGTATTAGTGCAAATCTTAGTAACATTTCTACATGTTTTAAGGTTAAAGCTTCGGCTAAAATTTTTTCTAATTCATTTAAGTTTGGTTCGTGATTTGATGGAAAAATTGTGTTAACCAATTTTTTTGCTCCTGATACATAGACTTCTTGGGAGTATTGATGAACCTCTATTATCGCTGGTATTGTTGAAGTTTCTGAAAAATCTCTATCTGATATATTTTGGACTAAAGAGCTCATAACGGAAGGATACGATCCGGTTGGAATTTCTCTATAAATTGTTTGGATTTTGTTTCTTAATAACTCGCTTGGAGCGTGTGAATTTATAGCCAAAAATACCGTCATAAAAATAAAAAATTTATTCATGTTTTTCATGTTAACTCTTTGTTTACTATTTTTCAATGTGTTTTATTTTTGAAAATTATGATGTGGAATTCGTGATTTTTGCCTTTTTGTCGAGTTTTGAAAGAGCAAAAAGTGGAAGGTGTTTTGACAGGTTGGCAGTTTACAAAAGAGAATTTTTTGGCAATTTTAATTTCGATTTTCTGTCTAAATTTTGCGCCAATTTTTGCTCTCTCAGAAACTGGTACAAAATTTGCTTTTCCAATAACTCGAGTGTTTTTTCCAATTCAGAAGTATATAAATGAAAGTCACTATAATCTACATCTATAAATTCTGTTCCCAATAATTGTTGGTTTAAATTTTGGATAAATTCTTCTGCTTTTGTTATTCTTAAGATGTATTTTTCCTCATTAGACATAATTGATTGAAAAATGTTGCGCATAATATTAAGTATAAATGGGTTTTCTTTCAAGCTACAATAAACTCAGAATAATCTTGTATTTTTTTTAATTTTTCTTTTAATGATAAGATTTGATCTAAAACTTTCTCTATACTTTGTTGGCGTAAATAAATATCTGTTTCAGTATAGAGAGAGTTAGAATTGTCATATATTTTTTCTTCTGTTTTTTCCGATTCTATTTCTTTTATCGTTTTGAGACTAATCAATTCATTTAATTGTTTTTGCAAAAAATCGTAGTTTTGATTTTGCGAATTTAATCGGATTTTTTCTAAAACGTACAATCCAATTTCGGAAATTTATGCCCTATTTACTTCCCAATCCGAGGATATATTCGTACTTTTTGATAAAATATCGAAAATTTTTTTAACAATTTTAATTTCTTCTTTTCTTAAAACTTTGCAAAGTTCAGCAAAAACTACTCCTTGAATTCTCAGAGTTTGAGCGTTTGAAGATCTATTTTGTAACATGTAATTTTTCAAATTTCTTAAATCTTTCAAAGAATATTGCCTAAAAATTTCTGCAAATTTTTCAAGTTCCGATAAATAATTGGTTGGATTGGCCGAAGAAGTTTCTACAAAATTGTTGGTTTTTTGCAATAATTCTTCATTTATAGCTACTGCATTAAAGGTCGAAATTGCTAGTGTTAAAAATAAAAATTTTTTCATGATTCTGTTTTAACACTTTTTTAATAAATGTCAAGTTGATCGATTATCTTGGTAAACTTTCGAATTGTAGCTGTTGTTCTTGTTCTTGTTCAAGTTGCTCTTGCAATAGTAAATATTCCCGTTGCTCTCTTGCAAGACGTTCCTGTGCAACTCGATTGCGTTCTATTGCTGCTTGTCTTGCTTCTATAGCTCTGTGATCGATTACCAAAATTGGTTGACTATTATCTTGTCCTTGAGGTCCTTGATCTGGCCCGTATAAGGTCGTCGTTGTAGGTTTACCTGTGCTATCTTCCTCGATTTTAACTTTAGATTTTAACGCTTCTAACTTCGATTTTGTATCCAAAATTTGGTCAAGCTGGTTTTGACTACTTTCAAGTTGTTTCCTAAATTCTTCCTGGATTTTTTCCCCTTCAGAAACCGGTACAAAATTCGCTTTTTCGATAATTGCGTTAATATATTCTATGTTTTGGCGAATTTGATCTACTTTGTCTTGCAATAGATCTATCTTCATCCGAATTGTTACGAGAAAATCTGTACATTCTTGAATAAAATTTTTGTCCGGATTTGATGGATTTATTGACTTTGCTTGTTTTTGCAATTTTAGGTAATCTTCTTCTGCAAATTGAAGTTTGTTTTTGAGAACTGTTTCATATATTTTTTCTATCAAACCGCTTAATCTTGCAATTTCGCTTTGAGATTCTCGTATTTTTAAATTATGGTGTGGGATTTTTGTTGCGAGTTCTGAAAATTGGTTTTGTAAATCAGAAAATTTTCCATGTAATCGTCTTATTTCTGGATTTTCCAACGATTGTGGAGTCAAAGAGGCGATAAAACTGGTTAATACTCTAAGTTCGGCGTCAGTATTAGAGTTAATAATTTCCTTTTGCGCCATTTTGGCAGTATATTTTTCAAGTGTTTCTGTAATTTCTTCAATTTTATATTTGCAATAATTAATTATTTTGTGATTTTCAAGTTTTTGTAGAAATTTTTCGAAAGATTTTTTTGTTTCAATTTCAATTTGCGAATTATTTCCAATTATAGATTTAACTTTTTCCAAAATATTGACTTCTTGATATCCAATGCTTGGTACAGTTTCGTCTAATTCAACAAGCATTTTTGTACTTTCTAAGACTTTATTTCTCAAAATTTCCTCGACATTTCTTTCAGAAAAAACTCTATCAAGTAACTGAATTTGGGATTTACATAACAAAAATATTGAGTTTGCAAAATCTGATATGTTGTACGCAAAGTTTGAATTTCTATAAAAATCTTGTAAATCTTTTGGAGGAATTCCAGATTTTATAATTTTTATTTGTTGTAATATTATATCTAATAGTTGTTGAGCAAGTTTAATATTAGTCGTATTTGTTAACTGTCTTTTTGCGAATTCTATTTTTTGAGTTGCAATTAATGTTTGTAATTTGTTGTTCAAAAAGACATAATTTTTCCCCTCTGGATTGAAGGTAATTTTTTCTAAAACGTATGTTGGAAATAAAGAAAGGTTATGAACATTTTTTGCCCAATCTAAATTACAATTTGTACTTTTTTCAAGGATTTCAACGATTCTTTGCGCATTTAGTAGTTCTTTTGAGGATCTAATGTTCAATACTTCTAAAGAAATTGCGAAGAAAATTTTGGAAAATTCAGACCCCTCAGGTCTCGGGTTATCTGCAAAATATTTTATGCCTTCCCTTAATTCTTCCAAAGAATATTTGTTAATAAATTTTGCTGACAAATTTTCAAGATCTCTTTTAAACTCGGCAGATTGAACATCAATAGATCGGTTCGAATGTGTTTGTATAAAATTATAGACATCTGCTTCGAATTCAGGATGTACGGCCATAGACTTCATTGCCGAAAATGCGGCCAAAAATGTAAGAAATTTTCTCATAATTTTATTTTAACACATTTTCAATAAATGTCAAATTTTTGGGCGATTATTTAAGTAAATTTTCTGCTCTTTGGACGATTTTGTCAGGCATTCCGGCCAATTTTGCTACCGAAATTGCGTATGATTTTTTTGCCACCCCGTCAAGAATTTTGTGTGTAAAATGGATTTTTGAGCCGAACAAATCTTCGGTTTCTGTAATTTCCATCATTTTTTTTTGTAAATTCGGATTTTCGATCTTTGCCAAAGCCAGATAATGCGTGGAAAAAAGCGCCCGAGCCCCCAAATTTTGGACCAAATATTCAAGAATTGCCTGGGCAATTGCCATTCCTTCCTCCACAGACGTCCCGCGGCCTACTTCATCAAAAACAATGAAACTTTTTTGGTTTGCCTGGTTCAAAGTCAGCGCAATTTCAATCATTTCCATCATAAAAGTAGAATTTCCTTCGATTAGATTGTCATTAGCCCCGATTCGTGAGAAAATATGGTCAATTAAGCCTATTTTAGCGTGTTTTGCTGGCACGTACATACCCAGGTGTGCCAAGAATGAAATGAGGGCCTGTTGACGTAAATAAGTGCTTTTCCCGGCCATGTTTGGGCCAGTCATAAACATGACGCATTTTTCGAGATTACAATCATTTGGTACAAAATTTTCGCCTTTTTCGGACATAATTTTGTCCAGAACCGGGTGGCGGCCATCTGTGATTTCGAAGTCATTTTCCGTGGTCAATTCTGGTCGGACATACCCATTTTCGAGGGCAATTTTGGCGCAATTTGAGAAAAGATCGATTTGGGCCGAAATTTCTGAATATTTATTAATAATTTCCGATTTTTGCAAAATTTCCGCGCAAAGTTTTTCGAAAATTTCTCGCTCTTTTTGTATGATAATTTCCGACGATTCTGCGAATTTTTGGTTAATTTGCATTAGCGCCGAAGTCATATACCTAGCCGTCGTCTTGAGCTCTTGTTGAAGCGTAAAATTGTACGAAAGTTTATCTTTATGCTGGCTATTAATCTCGACTGCATACCCAAAATTGGCAGTGAATTTTATCCGCAAATTGGCGATTTTTGTGTCTTTTTTATATTCTTCTTGCAAAATGTAAATTTGGTCGTCGATTTGGCGTTCGAAAGTCTTCCAAGAATCGAGCTCCGGGTCAAAACCGTCGTTAATAATGCCTTTTTCTTTGTTTTCTATATTGTCCGAAATGGCGGCGATAATTTTGTTTGCCAAAATTTCAATTTCAAAATCTTCAATAGGCTTTTTTATAAGGTCAAAAAGGGCGTGAAGATTGGTAATTCCGATGGCTAAAGTCCGCAATTGAGGCGGGGTACAGCGCTTTAGGATGATCTTGCCCAAAATCCGCTCAAAATCTGGAATTGTCTTCAAATTTGTTGTGATTTTTTCCAGCCAGCGCCGATCTTGCATGAAAAATTCTATCTTTTTTTGACGCTCTGTCAATATTTTCAGGTCGTTAATCGGATTGTTAATAAAAGTAAACATTGCTCGACCGCCTTGGGCTGTTTTTGTATTATCTAAAAGCCACAGTAAAGACCCAAAATGCTCGTTCTGAAGGGTCTTTGTGATCTCGAGGTTCCGCCTTGTGAACTTATCCAAATACACCTCGTTCTGAGCGATTCTACGCTTTGGGAAGGCTACTTTTTCACGGTTGTTCTGGTTGATTTCGTATTTTTGAGTCAAATTTAGGTAATCCAAGATCATAGAACAAGAAATCAAGTCAATTTGTTTCATCCAATTAAGGCTTTCCAGCGAATGTAGGCCAAAAAATTTCGTGATGTTTTTAGCCGCGTAGGAAGAGTCGATTTCTGGCGCCAAAGTAATAGAATTTTTCCAAGAGTTATAGTCGGGGAAATTTGGAATGAAATTTTGTACGACCAGAATTTCGCTAGGTTGGTTTTTTTCCAGGAAGTTTTTCAGATCTTGGGTGGGCAGGTTTTCTATGAAGAACTCGTTTGTGGAAAGGTCGAAAATGGCCGCAGAAATTTGTAGATTTTGCTCGAAAATGGCGACCAGAAAATTGTTCCGATTTGGGGTCAGAAGCGAGTCGTCCACAAGGGTTCCTGGGGTAATGATTCTTGTCACGGCCCGTTCTATGATCTTATTTTTGGCGTCCGGGGGCGAAATTTGCTCGCAAATGGCGATTTTTTTACCAGCTTTGACAAGTTTTGCCAGGTAATAGTCGCAAGTATGAAACGGGACGCCAGCCATTGGAATTTCCTCGTCTTTTTGCACTCGCCGGGTCAGAGTAATACCAAGGATTTCGGCCGCGATTTTAGCATCTTCAAAGAAAAGTTCGTAAAAATCGCCCAGCCTAAAAAACAGCAAAAAATCCTGGTGCTCTTTTTTTATCTGGTTATACTGGTTCATTATCGGTGTCGACATGTCCTAATTATAAGCATAATTGATCTATTTGTCTTTATCCGATACCATGATTTTATGAGTGTTTATCTTCCGAAAAGTGAATTTAATTTGTATGAAAATGCCAAGGAGATCGAAAAAAAAATCTTGAATTTTTGGGAGCAAATAGGACTGGAGGAAAAACGAGCTCAAAAGCGTTCTAATGCTCAGAAGTTCGTCCTGCACGATGGTCCGCCGTATGCAAATGGCCCGATACACATAGGCCACGCGGAGAACAAGTTTTGGAAAGATGCTTTGAATAAGTTTTGGTGGCAGGCGGGCTATAATACGGTCTATATTATGGGTTGGGATTCTCATGGTTTGCCAATTGAAACCGCCGTTGAAAAGGAATTTAAGGCAAAAGGTATTGACAAATCGTCATTATCCAGGGGCGAATTTTGGGATAGTTGCTATAATTTTTCTCACAATTGGATGGAAGTCCAAAAAGAGCAATTTAAAAATTTAGGCGTTTTTGGCGATTACAAAAATTCTTATGCGACTTTTTTTGAGCCAGAATCGATTGGTATTATGGAGTGTTCCCATGAGTTCGTTAAGGCTGGTTTGATTGAGCGGCGGTATAAGCCAGTTTTGTGGTCGTATGTGGAAAAGACGGCGTTGGCCTATGCGGAGGTCGAGTATAAAGATAAGACTTCCACGAGCGTTTATGTCTATTTTCCGATTTTGGAAACCGATATTCCTCAGCTTTTTGGCGGGTCTTTGGTGGTTTGGACGACTACTCCGTGGACTTTGGGAGCTAATGAAACGGTTGCCTATAATTCTGATTTGAAATATGTCGTTTTTGAGGGTAAACAAGGCGATAGAGTTGGAGTGTTTTGCGTTTCCGAGGTTCTTCTCAAAAATATCGAAAAGGACTATTCAGAGGTCAAAATTTTGACTTTAATCGATGGTTCTGCTTTGGGTAAGACGACGGTTTCTCATCCGTTGAAAGAATTTGCAGTTCCAAAAAGGTTAATAAATTCTGCTCACGTGGACAATGAAAAAGGTACAGGTTTTGTGCACATAGCGCCAGCGCACGGAGAGGAAGACTTTGCTTTAGGCGTGGAAAATGGCCTAAAAATCGAGGATTTGTTGGATGGAAATGGGTGTTTTAAGCCAGAGGTTCCAATTGTAGGAGGAAAAGGGGTTAAGGAAGCGGAAGTGGCTGTTATAGAGGCGTTGGCTGAGCAAGGGTCGCTGTTGAAGATCGAACCGATAGTCCATTCTTATCCGCATTCCTGGCGGTCTAAGGCGCCTTTGATATATCGTCTGACCAAGCAATGGTTCATGAAAATGGGAGATATTAAGGCCGCGGCTTTGAAGGCTTTGGAAGATCCCGAGCTAGGATGGGTTCCAAAAGAGGGCAACACTAGGCTAGTTTCGATGCTAGAAGGCACCGGGGA
>Ga0074198_1000542_pt1 | contig 37451 bp, 30 predicted proteins | sample EPASupsiteSAE323_FD_64527 | JGI IMG/M metagenome (GOLD analysis project Ga0074198, IMG submission 64527) | Bioremediated contaminated groundwater from EPA Superfund site, New Mexico - Sample SAE3-23 | ecosystem: Environmental > Aquatic > Deep subsurface > Groundwater > Contaminated ... | reverse complement strand
CGAAGCCCTCCAGGAAAGAACCGCAGCCTGATGAACACGCTTCGTTCAAAAGCACGGTCGACACCATACCGTTTTTCAGCCTGAGGAATTTCATATCCTGGCCGCCGATATCGAGGACGGAATCCGCGTCCGGCACGATCGCCAGAGCCGCTTTGCTGTGGGCCACCGTCTCGACTTCGCCATCGTCGGTACGCAGCGCGGCACGCACCAGAGACTCCCCATAGCCCGTCGCGCACGCCCTTCCGATATAGGAAGCGGCGGACATCGACGCATAGGCGCCGCGCAGCTCGTCGACCGCCACCGAAAGCGGATGACCGCCGTTCGACCTGTACGAGGAAGCGAGCAGCCTGCCGTCGATATCGATGAGCGCGAGCTTGGTGGTCGTCGAGCCCGCGTCGATGCCGAGAAAGACCGGCCCAGAATGTGAAGCCGCATCGCCCGAAGGCAGCTTTGTCCCGGCATGCCGACTGCGAAATTCCGCGAGCGCGGCGGGGGCGGCAAACAGAGGCGGAAGCCGCAAGTCGCCGTCTTCCGGTCCGGACGGAAGTTTCGCCCTGTCGACCAGCTCTTCCGGCACGGCGACAGATTCGAATTCATCACAGCAAAGGGCTGCGCCCAGAGCGACAAAAAGCCGGCCGTCATCGGGAACGAGGATTTCTTCGGGAGCGAGGCGAAGCGTCAGCGTGAAACGTTTCCGCAGTTCGGGCAGGTAATGCAGAGGGCCGCCGAGAAACGCGATGCGCCCACGTATCGGCCTTCCGCAGGCCAGACCGGAAACGGTCTGGTTCACGACGGCCTGCAAAATGCTTGCGGCCAAGTCCTCCCTGCGGGCGCCTTCGTTCATGAGGGGCTGGATGTCGGCCTTGCTGAACACGCCGCAGCGGGCCGCGATGGGGTACACGGTAGTCGCACAGGAAGCGAGCCGGTCCAGACCGGCGGGGTCGGTGCCCAGAACGGTGGCCATCTGGTCGATAAAAGCGCCAGTTCCGCCCGCGCAGCTTCCGTTCATCCGCTGTTCGAGACGATCCCCGAAATAGGTGATTTTCGCGTCTTCCCCGCCCAGCTCGATGGCGACATCGGCCAGCGGAAAACGGTCTTCGACAGCCCGGGTGCAGGCAATGACTTCCTGCACGAACGGCAGGCCCAGTTTCGTCGCGACACCGATACCGGCAGAGCCCGTCACCACCGCCCGCACGGAATTTCCGGAAAGCGGCACTTTTTCGGCGGCCCGCTCCAGCATGATTCCCAGAATGCCGCCGATGTCGGAGCGGTGACGCTCGTATGCGGAAAAAAGAATCTGTCCTTCGCCGTCGAGGATGAGCAATTTCACTGTCGTGGATCCGACGTCGATGCCAAGCCGCAAACCACTCATTGCCGTGGAAGATAGTTCCGCCGCCAGTTTTCCGGCAAGCCCCTGGCATCGCGGCAAGTTGCGGCAGGCCGCGGCAATTCGCAGTAAGCTTCAGTAGCCGCGCGCAACGTCTCCTAAAAGCTTGCCCCGCCTTTCAGGGTGCGCTTATTTGGCGGAATGCGTGACACGACGCACTATGAACTTTGAAATCCAGCCTTTTTTATGTTTTATGGAAATGTATCCGACGAGCGACATCACAGCCGCGCCCAGCGAATCGACGATGAGATCGCCCATCGTATCCGCAAGCGCCGCCCTCCCGATCAGGACCGTCCCGTTTTCGAGCGCATATTTTTGCATATTGAAACCGAGAAGACCATCGGCCGTGAATTCATAGACTTCCCACAGGACGCCGACGGCGACAGCGAATGAAAAGGCAAATATCGCCACAAAAGCCGGACTCAAAGTGATTCTGACACGCTGTGTGTTGTTGAGCAGGCTTATGATCGAAAAACTTAAGGCGCCCAGCATGAGCCCGCTGAAACTGTGGAGCACAAGATCCCAGTGCGGAAAACGGAAATAGAAACTTTGGACTTCCCCGAGATAAATCGCTCCGTAGAGAAAAATCACGAACACGGCATACATGCCGCTCGGTACGGAGATCTTGAGCCGGCGCTCCAGGATGGAGGGCAGGAACATGACGAGAATACCCGCCGCACACTGCACAAGCATGAGCGCGTAATCAGTCTTTATTTTGACATATTCCAATCCCGGAGAAGGCGCGGCGGGCGCGGTCGCGATACCGGCAATGGCGTACGCGACCGATCCTACAAGCGTGACGAGTACGAAAATAAAAAGATTTCTGGCCCAGTCGAATTTGATTTTCCGCTTTTTCATGCCGGCATGTCTCCGATAGCGCGGAGGTGATTATCATACATACCATGCCGGATATGATACGGCTCACGGTAGACGATGGATCTCAATCCGTTTTTCAACCAATGAACCGACGTTTTTCCGCACGAAATCAAAAACCGGGTTTATGATGAAAACTGGCCATATGGGCATAACCATGATAAGGGGGAAGAAACATGGAAACGCCGGACTATGTGCAACATGAAAAACTCAAAGAATGGGTACACAAGATCGCCGCGCTCTGCAAACCCGATTGCATTCATTGGTGCGACGGTTCTGAAGGCGAGTATGCGCAGATCTGCGAAAGCCTCGTCGAAACGGGCACCTTCATACGATTGAATCCGGACAAACGGCCGAACAGCTTCCTTGCGAGATCCGACCCGGGCGACGTAGCAAGGGTCGAGGACCGAACTTTCATCTGCAGCAAACGGAAAACCGACGCCGGCCCCACCAACAACTGGATGGATCCGAAAGAGATGAAGGTTGTCCTGAAAGGCCTTTTCGATGGATGCATGCGCGGCCGCACCATGTATGTAATCCCCTTCAGCATGGGCCCGATCGGTTCCCCGCTCGCCCATATCGGCGTCGAAATCACCGATTCCGGATATGTGGTGGCCAATATGCGCATCATGACGCGCATGGGAAGGCCCGCCCTGGACGTGCTCGGCGTGGACGGCGAGTTCGTGCCCTGTATTCACTCAGTAGGCTCTCCCCTCGCTCCGGGCCAGAAAGACACAACCTGGCCCTGCAATCGGGAAAAGAAATATATCGTCCATTTCCCTGAAGAACGGGCGATCTGGTCCTACGGTTCGGGCTACGGCGGCAACGCCCTGCTCGGAAAAAAATGCTTTGCGCTCCGCATCGCCTCCGTTCTCGCGCGCGACCAGGGATGGCTCGCCGAGCATATGCTCATCCTGGGCATTGAATCGCCCGAAGGCGAAAAAACCTATGTCTCGGCGGCTTTTCCTTCCGCATGCGGCAAAACCAATTTCGCCATGCTGATCCCTCCGAAGGCGTTCGACGGATGGAAAGTCACTACGGTTGGCGATGATATCGCCTGGATCAAGCCCGGCCCCGACAACCAGCTTTACGCCATCAATCCGGAGGCCGGATACTTCGGCGTCGCACCGGGTACTTCCGAAAAGTCCAACCCCAATGCGATGGCTACGATCAGGTCGAACACGATTTTCACCAATGTCGCTCTCACGCCGGACGGCGATGTGTGGTGGGAAGGCATGACCAAAACGCCGCCCCAAGGTTTGATCGACTGGCAGGGAAACCCATGGGCTCCTTCTCTCGGAAAACCGGCGGCGCACCCCAACGCGCGATTTACCGCGCCCGCCTACCAATGTCCCAGCATCGACCCGGACTGGGAAGCGCCCCTGGGCGTGCCCATCAAAGCTTTTATTTTCGGCGGCAGACGCAGCAACATCCAGCCTCTCGTCTACCAGTCCTTCAACTGGAATTATGGTGTGTATCTCGCCGCCACACTCGGATCGGAAACCACCGCCGCTTCGACCAGCGCGGTCGGCCAGGTCCGTCGCGATCCTTTCGCCATGCTACCGTTCTGCGGTTACAACATGGCCGCCTATTTCAACCATTGGTTCCAGTTCGGCCGCAACATATCCAACGCCCCGCGTATTTTCTGCGTAAACTGGTTCAGAAAGGGCAAGGACGGCGAGTACCTGTGGCCCGGCTTCGGCGAGAACATCCGTGTCCTGAAATGGATAGTCGAACGGTCCAACAATCACGCGAAAGGCGTCGAAAGCCCCATCGGATGGATGCCGCGATACGAAGACCTCTGCTGGAATGGCCTGGAGGATTTCGGCGAAGAGCGTTTCAACGAGCTGATGGCGATCGACCGCGGGCAATGGATGACTGAAATCCTCTCCCACGAGGAATTGTTCATGAAGCTCTACGAAAGGCTGCCCAAGGAACTTATTTTCATCAAGGAACTGACCATATCCAGCCTCTGGAGGTCGCCGGAGCACTGGGAATTCTCCCACGTGGCTCTCGAACCGACTGAAGACTGACCTTGCCATTGCGGGACGCCGTCGCTGACGGCGTCCCGGGCATCGTCCGACAAGCATAGTGGTGGGCGCGGCGCCTGCCGGACGTCCGGCAGGCGCAGGCCGGCAAAAATTCAGGGACTGCCTGAAATGTAGCGCTCGAGCTGTCCGATCTGGAACGCTTGCTCCGAGATCAGGCTTTCCTGCTTTTTCAACACCGCTTTGACGACATCGCCGATCGATATGACGCCGACGGCTTTCCCTCCCACGATAACCGGAAGATGTCTGACGCGTTTTTCGGTCATGAGATTCATGCAATCGGAGATCGATGTATCCGGCGATACGTACAGCACTTTCGTCGTCATGATCTCGCGTACTTTGGTAGCTTCGCCCGAACGTCCTTTGATGATTATCTTCCTTACGAAATCGCGTTCCGAAAGGATTCCGCGGATTTCGCCCGATTCGTCGACCACGAGAATCGCTCCGATGTTTCTGTCCGACATCGCTTCGAGCGCTTCATACAAGGTGACGTCGGGGCCGACGCTGAATACTTCGCGCCCCTTGGTCGCGAGAATATCACTGACGGTTTCCATGGCTTGCCTCCCTTCACTGATGATCTCTTAGTATAAGCGCGACGGAAGTCCGAAACAAATTTTACAGTCCGTTGAGCCAATTCCAAAAGTCTTCCGACTTTTGAAAAAACCTCCCTTCTTCCAGAATCTTCTCCGGCGGGAGCCTCCTCCAGCGAGGGTTTTCCGGTCGACCCTTGCGGCGACAAGGAATCCGGGCTTACATTCCTGCGGTATGGCAGTCCAAATTTCCGCCACCGAAGCCAGACGCATCGCGGCCCGCCCTTCCGCTCTCGCCTCTACCGCGACCGACGCTACCGCGACCGACGCTTCGGTCGACTCGATGGCTGCAGAAATCCTGGAACAGCTGGGTTCGATCCAGATCGACACCATTTCCGTCGTCCAGAGAGCGCACCACCACACGATGTGGTCACGCATACCCGAATACGATGCTGCCTGTATCGGGAGGCTCGAATCCGAGCCGCGCCGCGCGATCGAATACTGGTCCCATGCCGCCGCTTACCTTCCTCTTGCCGAATACAGATTTTGCCTCCCCCGGATGGAGCGTATCAGGGAAAAAGGTCATGAGTGGTTCAAGGCGGACAAATCGACCGTAGATGCCGTTCTGGACCGCATTCGTGGAGAAGGTCCGATGCGCAGTTCCGATTTCACGAAGTCGGCTCGAAGCGGCGCCGGCTGGTGGGACTGGAATCCGGCAAAAATCGCACTCGAGTACCTCTTTCATGCCGGGATCCTGGTTTCGGTCACCCGAAAGAATTTCCAGAAAGTATATGACCTGGCGGAACGGGCCCTGCCGCGTTCGCTCGATATGCGTATGCCGAGCACCGAAGAAATGGCGGCGCGGCATCTCGATCGGGCTATTTCCTCTCTGGGCCTTTTCACGGCGGACGAGATCGCCTACATGCGCAAAGACGGGAAGGACGGCATTCAGCGGGAAATCGCCCACCGCCTCGAATCCGGCGATCTCGTCGAAATTTGCGTGCATGACGAAACCGGCCCCGCTACTTCGAATTCCACCTATACGACATATGCGACCCGGGAAACGTTGAATACCGCCGATCCCATACCCGGAGACCATCCCCGGGCCGTCATACTCTCGCCTTTCGACCCTCTCATCATCGACCGGAAAAGGGCAAAACGGATCTTCGGGTTCGACTATCGTCTCGAGTGCTATCTCCCCGAAAAGAAACGCCGATTCGGATATTTCGCGCTGCCGATTCTGTATGACGACGTCGAGGCTGGGCCACGCTTTGCGGGGCTCCTGGACGCCAAGGCCGATTCACGCACAGGTTCATTTCTGATTCGACGAATGGCGCTCTTTCCTGAGGGCGAGAATCCGCTTCAACGATCGAAAAAGCGAAACGGGAATTCGGCGAAACGAAACGACGCTTTCGCCAACACACTGCTCGAAGCGATCCATGCTTTGGCCCGGTTCAATGGCTGTAAAACGATCACGCTGGAGCGCCTGGAAATCGAAAACGGAAAACTTGAAACCAGGATTGCGGAAGCGCTGAACGATACACAGTTTTCCGGTCCGATGTAGGCCTTTTTCCCGAAACGGAGTAGACTGGGACGCACATGCCCAATCGATTTGCGAAACGCATCCGCAACGGCGAAATTCCCAGCGTTGAATCGCTCAAGGCGGAATTCAAGTCGCTCGCGAAAGTGAGCCATCCAGATCTGGCCGGCCAGGACAGTGCGGAGGAATTCATTCTCGTTCGCGATGAATACGAACAGGCGTTGCGCGATTTCGACCGCCACCGTTGGGGATTCCGTCGGGCAAACGGGGAAAGCCGGTCGGCCGAAGATGCGGGCCGAAATATCCGGAAAGAAGGCGCTGTCAGGGAAAATGCTTCCGCTTATGCATCTTATGCACCGATCTTTGCGGCCCTGGCTCTTCTGCTCAAACGTGGATTCCCGAAAAAGCCGCGTCACGAGAGGCAAAAACTTCGATACGAATATGCACGATGGCGCTTCGCTTCCACTTTCACGGCAGCGGTCGAAAATGGGGAGGCGCTGCTTGACGCGTTCGAACGCGACTACGCCTCTCTCATCGCAGGCGATACGGTTCAGGCTTCCTCCGTCAGTGAAATGTTCGACGAGTTGATCGAATACTCCCGGACAGGCGTGCCGGCCATGCGGACATCTCTGATCCTGGCATTAGGATCCATACGGGCCGACCGGCGCTTTTCTCCCGACATGGTGCGCTTTCTTGAGGCGGCGGCAGGACTGGCAGGAATCGGCCCGGCCTTGGGATAAGGTCCAAGGCCGGGAATGAGGCCTGGCAACTCCGGTACGGGGAACAGGCCTCGAGCCGGGTGGAGAGATTTTACGGTCCCTGGTTCGAATATGTAGTATACTGAATGCGTCCCTTCGCCGGGAATATATGGATTCCCGGGCCCAAACATCGACAAAAGAAGGAGAGTACGATGGGTAAGGCCGCAATTGACTCCGGCAGCGGATATCGTTGGTCTTTCACACGGATCGGCGGTGTGGATCAGGTTGTTCTTCGGAACGGCGACGATATAACACACATTCCCAGACTCGACCAGAAACTCTGGGCGGCGCTCGCCATGCCCAAAAAAGGCTCAAGCCTGCTTTCCGAAACGCTGGAAATTCTCGACGCGGACAATGACGGCAGGATACGCGCCCCCGACGTGAATGCCGCGATCGATTTCGCGGCGTCCAATCTCGCTTCACTCGACGAATTCCTTTTCCCCGGCGACACGATCAGGCTCGCCGACATAAAGACAGGAGCGATCAAGGACGCCGCGGGCAAAGCGCTGTTCCTTTCCGGAAGTCCCAAAAAACAGGAAATATCGCTGTCAGATTCCACCGCAGCGCTTGAGAGATTCGCCGGCGATCGCTTCAACGGCGATGGCGTGCTGCCGGCCCGTTCAGCAGGCTCCGATACACTCGCCGACGCCATATCCGACATCGTCTCGGCCGGTTACGGCACTCTCGATCTTGGCGGCAACACCGGCCTCGCGAAAGATGGTTTTGAAGCCTTTCTCGCCGACGCAAAAACGTGGCTGGAGTGGAACGCGAAAGGCGCGGACCCGACGGTAAAACCCTTGGGCGAAGCCAGCGATACGGCATGGAAAGCTCTTCAGAAAGTCGTGGAAAAGGTCGACGACTGGTTCCTGCGCTCGCAACTTGTGGCGCTTTCCGCTATTGAAGGCGATTCGCTCGGACAGGATGAAAGGCTCGCATCGTTGCGTTCGGGCCGGATTCTGCTTTCTTCTCCCGAATTGCTCGAACTTCCTATCGCAGCACCTTCCGCATCGATGGTCCTCAGTTTGTCGGAGCCTCTGAATCCGGGATGGGAGCAAGCGCTTCGCGCTTTCGCCCAGGCGGCCGCACCGCTTATAGGCGATGATGTCACAAGGCTGGATCTCGCCGGATGGGAAAACGCAAAGGCGAAAATGGCCCCGTATGGAGCCTGGCTCGACGCAAAGCCGACGGGAGGCGCCGGATCACTTGGCGCCGAAAAGATCGCAGCGATTCTCGGACTGCAAGAGCTCGCCACCCTGCCTTCGCTCATGGATGAGGATGCATCCATGGCCGCCCTGCACGACCACATGCTCGATCTCCGCAAACTTCTCCTACTGCGTCGCGATCTGGTAAGGATTCTCAAGAACTTTGTCAATTTTTCCGATTTCTACGGCAAACGCGGCGGCATGTTCCAGGCCGGCAGGCTCTATCTGGATGGCCGCGAATGTGAACTTTGCCTCGAGGTCGAAAATCCGACCGCACACGCCTCGCTGGCATCGATGTCTGGCGCCTATCTGGCGTATTGCGATTGCAGCAGGAAAGACGGAAGCAGGAAAAGCATCGTCGCCGCGTTTACGGCGGGGGATGCCGACAATCTTTTCGTCGGCAAAAACGGCATTTTCTACGATCGTGACGGGCTCGACTGGGACGCCAGGATTTCCAGGATCATCGTCCAGCCTATCAGCATCCGCGAGGCTTTTTTCAGCCCCTACAAATGGCTCGCACGCAGCATAGAGGATCTGGTCCAGAAGCGGGCCGCATCCGCGGAAGCGGGCGTACAGGGCAAGATGAAAAGCCAGGCCGATACTGCGGTCGGTATCGTGGCGGGTGAAAAAACAGTCGAAAAAAAACCCGAAGCTCCCAGGAAAATCGACGTCGGCACTGTGGCCGCCCTCGGTGTTGCCCTGGGGAGCATCGGCGCCTTGATCACAACCCTGCTGGGGGTTTTCCTGGGCATGGGGGCCTGGATGCCGATAGGTATCCTGGTCGTATTCCTCCTTATTTCCGGTCCTTCCATGCTTCTGGCCTATCTAAAACTACGGAAAAGAAACCTTGGGCCGATTCTCGATGCGGAAGGCTGGGCGATCAACGGCAGACTCAAGATCAATGTGCCCTTCGGTGGAACCCTGACGCATCTGGCGATTTTGCCGCCCGGTTCCGAACGGCAACTGCAGGATCCTTTCGGGGAGAAAAAGCGCCCCTGGGGCTTGTATCTGCTGATTCTCATCATCGTGGCGGCCGGGATTCTCTGGATATTCGGGGTAGCCGACCCGATTTTACCCCGATCGATCCGATTCGGTACGCTGTTCGGGAACTGAGCGAGAAAAATGAACGAAAGCCGTCCGGGAGCTGCAAGACTGATTTGACCGCCTGGAGGAATCGGGACTATATTGAACTCACCGGGACGACAGATCCAATGTCGCTTGCGCATAGCTACTGACCCGGCAATTGAAAAACTATTGGAGCGTCTGGAATGGGCCGCTACGGCTAAGCCCGTTCCAGACGAAACGGTTTCTTTTCAACTGCCGGGTAAGTAAAACGAGAACAGGAGTCGACATGAGCGCCGAAATGACCCTTACCTCTCAAAACTTTAAAAGCGAAGTACTCGAATCGACGGTGCCCGTTCTCGTCGACTTTTGGGCCGAATGGTGCATGCCCTGCAGAATGATAGGGCCATCCGTGGCGCAGCTTGCGGAAACCTGGCAAGGAAAGATCAAAGTCGGCAAAGTAAACGTCGACGATGAAGGCGACCTTGCTTCAACATACGGCATCATCTCAATTCCCAGCCTCATCGTGTTCAAGGACGGTCAGATCGCGCGCCAGAAAGTCGGTGCGCTTCCCAAGCACGAAATCGAAGCCATGTTCAAGGATCTTGCCTGACGATCAGGTTTCAGGATTTGCCCTTCACCCGTCGAGTCGAAGAGCTTTTCTTCGGCGCGACCGGAAGGGCGACTCCCGGACTCTGACTTCCCGTTTCGCCGACCGACCAAATTCCGGTTCCTGTCCCTTCTCCCGCGGCCCGATGTAACGGTCTGGATGTCGACGGATTCCACCGGAACGCATCTTCCCAGATTCCTTTCGTCGCAGATTTCCAGAGCCCGGCTTCCGCCAATTCCGCCAGGCGCGTTCCTATCCGATCGGAATCAAGATCGCCGGTTTTATCTTCGTTCGCGTAAAATACACCATCCATCGGCGCTTCTCCCGGGCGTGCGCGCACAAGAACCAGCGCATTTTCATCGGGCAAAGGCCCCTCATCGCACCAGAAGTCCCTGCCTTCGGCCGAAGCGTCGATGCCGCCGGAGATCGCGAGGTCGGCCCCAATCTCATTCTTTTCTTCCGGAATGCCTTCGGGCGCAACATGGAGTACGATGAATTCGCCGGTTTTCACCATGCAGGGAGGGAATTTCCATTCGCAATCCTTGACCGAACTTGTCCATTCGACGGTAATGCCTCCCAAGTCTCCCGGATGCACCACCAAGAACTCCAGGTAATCCCTGTGGGGAGATGATTTGGATGAATTCTTCCCCGGCTGTATTTCATTGAGGCGCAACAGTGGAGGATTGTCGTTCCAGCCTAAAAACGAAAACAGGAAACGGGTCGCATTACCTGCCTTATCCTCGGCCTCACCCGCTAGTCTGTATTCGGCGCCGGCGGAGAGCGGAGGATCGAATTCGATCCGGAGCGAACAGCCTTCCGATATCGCTTCAGCCCCGACCGGCCCCGGTTCGAGATAGAAGGATTCGGGCACGCCACGAACTTCCTCGTCGAAATCGAGCATGAAAGAACCCGGGCCCGTGGGTCCGGCGTCGAGTACCGAGGGTGGCCGCAAGTCTCCAGCGGCAGCCACAAGAGTTCCGCCGCCCGGCGTGCAGGCGCACACCAGGAAAAGCAGAGCCCCATAGAGCGCATGAAACGTCCCATGATGCGCCGCATGGCTTGTCCTGTGCCGTACCTCCCGGCTTGCCGGTCGTCTTGTTCCCATTTCCGCCTCCACAGGAGTACAACGCGCGCGGATCGAGGCGGCGCTTCAAATGTGAGTGGGGACTTCACGGAAAATCGCCGGCCGGGTAGGATCGGAGTATGCGTATTATTATCGCCAATGATCATGGAGCGGTAAGTCTGAAAAAACGACTTCAGGGCTGGCTCCTGTCGCAGGGACATGAGGTTCTCAATCTGGGCGTGGATACCGAAGACAGGGTCGATTATCCGGACATGGCGGGCATTGCCGTCGCCGAATATAAGCGCGGCGGCTGGGATTTCGGCATTCTCCTCTGTGGCACAGGCATCGGTATCTCGATCGCCGCCAATAAATACAAGGGGATTCGCTGCGCGCTCATCCATGATGTATTTACCGCGAGAATGGCGAAGGAACACAACAACGCGAACTTTGTCGCCATGGGCGGAAGGGTCGATTACGCCGTTCCTCCCGAAACGATACTGTCTGCGTTTATTGACGCCCGCTTCGAGGGTGGCAGACATACACAGCGCGTAGACAAACTGGATGCGCTCTGCTGAAGCGTAATCGGATCAACGATCCGCCATTCGGATCTTTTCTTCCGCCAGCAATCTTTCGGAAAGGCGATATAGGGCTGTTTCGTCAAGAACCGTAGCCGCGCCGTACAGCGCAGCGCCCCAAAGCCCCGCTTCGTGGCCGCACAAAGCCGCCTCTACCCGACAGCCATTCAGGGCGGAAGGATATACTTTCCCTTTCAACCCTTTTGCGACGGCGCCCACGAGGTGGCCGGCACCGCGCAAAACCCCTCCGCCAAGCACCACGCAGTCGGGAGCGAGCATGGCAAGCCCTGTCGCGCAGCCCCTCGACAGCGATTCTACCACTACGGCGTCCACAGCCACCGCGAGCGCATCATTTTCCGCGTAGGCTCGATACACGCGTATCGCATCGGGTGCGGTGAAAGTCTTGCCGGCGCCATCCGTTCCACGCAGCTCGCGAGCCAGTGGCGAATCGTACGCGGCTGCCATATCCGCGGCAAGCCGTCCGATCGAAGGTCCCGAAGCGTATGCTTCGACGCAGCCGCGCACTCCACAGCCGCAAAGTCTGCCGTCCGGATATACCACGACATGGCCGATCTCCACGGCTTTGTCGTCGACTCCTCCCAGCAGGACGCCCCGTTCGACGAAACCTCCACCGACTCCGGTACCCAGACCTACGAAAAGCAGACTGTCGGAACTTCCCGCGCGGACCGCCCATTCGGCATAAGCAGCGAGATTGCCGTCATTGCGGACGACGGCATGAACTTTCGCCCATGCGGAGACCGCGTCGCCGAGCGAAGTCCCTTTCCACCCCGGAATATTTACCGCATCGCCCGCAATCCGCCCTCGTCGATCGACCGCGCCCGGTGTTCCGATTCCCGCCGACAAAACAGGACCCGGATCGAGCAGTTCGCCGATGAGATCGGACAGAGCGGCGAGCACCGCCTTCGCCCCCCCGCGCACGGGCGTGATCCGGGTTGCGCGAAGGGAAATCCGTCCCGAGCTTTCCAGCCGGATTCCCTTGATGCTCTGGCCGCCGATATCGATGCCGAGATGCGCGCCGCAGACTGGATCGGTCACAATTCGTACTCCGCTCCCGCTTCGACGATAGTGACCTTTTTTACGCCCGCATCCAGCAGATGCCTGCGCATGGCTTCAAGACCTTGCGTTTCGCCATGCACCAGGAAAATTTCGCGCAATCGCGAGAGGTCGGTGCCTTTCAGCCAGTCCAGCGTTTCTGCCCAGTCGGCATGCGCGGAAAAAGCCCTTATTTCCTCGACTTTTGCGTGCACCGGATAGAAATCGCCGTGGATCCGCACTTCCTTCGCCCCGTCGCGGAGGCGTCGGCCCAGAGTGTTCTCGGCCATATAGCCGACGATGAGAATGGTGTTTCTCGAATCGCGCAACGTATGCATGAGATGATGCTGGATGCGACCGGCCTCGCACATGCCGTCGGCCGATATGATGATCATCGGACCTTCCGCGATATTGAGCCGCTTGGATTCTTCGACCGTGCGCGAAAGATGCAAGGCCGAAAATCCGAACGGGTTTTCGGCGTGTTTTATGAACGCTTCATGGGTTTCGCGGTCATAGCACTCGGGGTGCAGCTTGAAAATCGTAGTGGCCTCGACCGCCATGGGCGAATCCACCCAGATGGGAATATCGGGAATCCGTCCCGAATCCAGGAGGAGATGCAGATGGAATATGAGCTCCTGCGTGCGTTCCACGGCGAAGGCGGGAATGACCACTTTCCCGCCTTTCGACGCCGTGCCGGATATGATTTCGGCAAGACGGTCTATCGCACCCGTGCTTTCTTCATGTAGACGGTCGCCGTAAGTGGCTTCAAGGACAAGGTAGTCGACATCGGTAAGGCTTTCCGGATCGCGGATGATCGGCTTGCCCTTGCGGCCAAGGTCGCCCGTAAACCCGATCACCGCTTCCCGGCCCTTTTCATCCTTCGCGCTCATACGCACAAAGGACGAACCGAGAATATGACCCGCATCGAACAGTTCGATCCCGACTCCTTCGGCGATATCCCGCGGCCTGTGGTAATTGAGGGTCACGAATTGGCCCGTCACTTTCGTCACGTCCTCTTCGTCATAGAGGGGAGTCCATTCGAATTTTTCACCGCGCTTGCGGGCTTGCCTCGAAAGATAGTCCGCATCGCGCGCCTGGATCCGCGCCGAATCCGCCATGACAAGATTGGCGAGATCCCTGGTCGCCGGCGTCGCGAAAACGTCGCCGCGATATCCTCTCTTTGCGAGAAGCGGCAACAGTCCGCAATGATCATAGTGGGCATGCGTCAATACAACTGCCTCGAGCGATTCGGGCTGCCGGATCAGCGCCCTGTTTTTCGCGTCAGCTTCAGCCCGTCTGCCCTGGAAAGCGCCGCAGTCGACGAGCATGCGCCTGCCGTCCAGCGAGAGAACATGCTTGGAGCCGGTCACTTCGCCGACCGCTCCTTCGGAGTAAAAAGTGATTGACATATCTGAAGGGTATCACCCGGAAACGCCGACGGCAACCTTCCCCGAAATATCGGGAGCGACAATCCCAGACAGTCTCCAGACTGTCTGGAGACAGTCTAGAGCATGAAGAAAAGCGCCGCGCCGCAAACGGCCAGAACGGCGCCGGCGATTTCGGCGGGTCTGACTTTCTGCTTGAGGATGAGAATGGCGGGTGGAATGATGAGGACCGGCGTAAGCGCCATCAAAGTGCTGGCCGCGCCCGCCTGGGTATTCTGTAGCGCGAACAGGGAGAGCGCGACCCCGAGGAAAGGCCCGAATACGGAACCTGTGGCGGTCGCGCGCAAGGAAATCGGATCGCGCGGCAATCCCGTGAATACGGCCTTGCTCCGGCCGGATATGAGCGCCTGCAGACCAAAACCCGCGATCGCAGTCATTACGCGTATCTGCGTCCCGGATACGGCATCGTAATCGCCCAGGCCTACTTTGGAAAAAATCAGTCCAGTCGCCTGAAAAACGGAAGAAAAAAAAGCGAACGTGTATCCTTTCAGCGGTACGCGATGAGTTTTGCCCACCCGGGCTTTATCGGCGAGGTTGCGCGAAATGACTACGATGAGAATGCCCGCCACAACGACAAACATCGCGGCGATCGACTCGGCCTTCATCCGTTCGCCCAGAAACACAAAGGCGAGCAGAGCGGTAAAAATCGGCGTAAGCGCCTGAAATACTACTGTAACCCTCGCCCCGATCATCACATACGCGTTGAACAGAAAAAAATCGGCGACCACGAAACCGATGAGTCCTGATAGGGCGAGAAACAGCCAGGCATGAGGGGAAGCGTCGAGAGGAAGCGGCATCCCGCGAAGAACTGTGCCCGTGATGGTCAAAAATACGAAAGCGAAAACGACTTTCCAGAAATTGACGGCGAGGGTGCCGGAACGCAGGGAAGCTTTCTCGAAGAAAATAGCGGAAAATGACCAGCAGATCGCGGTTCCGAATGCGGCAAGAAAGCCCAGGCGTTCCATGGGCGCGACTATATCCTGAAAGCGGGGAAAGCCTCAACGGGAATAGATTTGACAGATAGGCACTTAGATCCTACAGTAAATATCGAAGAGTGAATGCGGAAGTAAGGAGGGAACAATCATGGCCATTATCGCCATCGCCCGCGAGCTCGCGTCCCTCGGCGAAGAAACGGCGCAGGAACTCGCCAGAATCACAGGGTACAAGTACCTCGACAAGGAATTTCTCGAACGCCGCCTTTCCGGCATAAGTCAGGAAAAACGCGAAAAATACGACGAAAAAAGTCCCGGCTTCTGGGCTTCGCTTTCCCAGCAGCGCGACGATTATCTGCATTATCTCCGAACGGCCATTCTCGAAGGAGCGGCGGAAGGGAACTGCATCATCGTCGGCAGGGGCGGATATGCAATTCTGAAGGGCGTGCCCAGCATGCTCTCCATCAAAATCACTTCGCCGCTAGCCGTCAGAGTGGAAAGAATCCGGAAATTGCACGGTTGCGACAATAAGCGCGCCCTGCAGATCATCGAGCAGAGCGATCACGACCGCGGCGGTTTCCATAAATACTTCTTCTCCACCGTCTGGACCGATCCGCGCGAATATGACCTCACCGTGAATACGGGCAACACCGACCCGGCCCATGCCGCCGTCGCCATCGATGCGCTCCGCAAGGTGCTCATCGACAAGGAAAAGGAGGACTCGGGCGTCGCAAAAGTCGCCGATCTCCTGCTCGGGCAGCGTATCGTCACGGAGATAATCTACGCGAAAAAAACGCCGATCCATTTTCTCGAAGCCGCCGCGGAGAACGGACGGATCGTGCTGCACGGCGTAGCCAACACCCAGTCGGCCATCGATACCGCGCTTACGGCGGCCAGGTCGATCCCGGGCGTCGAAACCGCGGAAAGCGCCATACAGCTCGTGCACGAATTCACGGTAATGCCGTAATCCCCGCTGGTTCCCGGGCGCCCTTAGGCAGTATCATTGTATCGTGCAGTACCTTACCGGATTCCATGCCATTCAGGAAATGCTTCTCGCGGGACTCAAAGACGGCAGACTTCTCGTCGCGCAGGGCGACGGGAAAGCGGGCCCCCGCTTGCGCGAAATTCTCGAAACCGCCCGCCAGCGCGGCATTTCGGTTTCAACCGTCGACGCAAAAACCCTGGACGCTCTCGCGGTCGGCCATCGGGGCATAGCCCTGGAGCTGACCAAAGAACGGACGGACCGCGTCAGCGCCCACCTTGAGGACTTTCTCGCGGAGCCCCGCGAAAAAGGCCTTGTCCTCGTCCTGGACCATATCGAAGATCCGCAGAATCTCGGTGCAATCCTTCGCTCGGCCGACGCTTTTGCGGTCGATCTTGTCGTAGCGCCCATAAAGCGCGCCTCTCCCCTCACGGAAGCCGCGGTACGGGCTTCGTCGGGAGCGGCCTCCTGGGTACCGCTGGCTTTTGTCGGGAACCTGGGCGATGCCCTCCGCAAGCTGAAAAAAGCCGGCTTCTGGGCATATTCGGCCGACATGGGCGGCAAGAGCGCGGGAGAAACCGAACTCCCCGGCAAATGCGTCATCGTCATGGGAAACGAAGGAGCCGGTGTGTCGCATCTCATCGGATCGCTTTGCGACGAGCGCATATCGATACCGATGGGCGGACACGTCGATTCGCTCAACGTATCCGCCGCAGCTTCGGTCCTGCTTTACGAATACCGCCGGCAACAGCCCTTCTAAACGTCCCAGATTTCCCTGAAGGTATGCTCGCGCTCGCAATAGCGGCACACGAAGGTCGAGCCCGACTTCCGCAAGAATTCCGTGGTGACGCCCTCGTTATGTTTCGGGTTGGAAACGCAATTCTCGTTCTTGCATGAAATTTCGTTGAACCCATAGATGCGGGGCGGCATCGCGAGGCGGTATTTTTTCGCGACGTTAGATCCGCGGATGAGATTCAGGGTACAGCCCGGCGCGATTGCCGCCAGCTTCTTCAGATCCTTGCCGCCGAAACTCGTCACATCGGGCAGGGAAATGATACCCTTATAGATGTCCGGTCCCTTGAAAGAATGATAGACGCCATGGCTCGAACGCACATTGAGCTTCAGGATTTTCCTGATCGCATCGATGTAACTCCATATTTCGTCGACCGGCTTGCCCGTAGCGATATGGTCGATGACAATTCCTTCCTCCACGGGCTTGATTCCGACCTTGTATTCGGGCTTCGAATGCCGGGTCGCAGGAACTTCCGCCACAAAATCCTCTTCGAAATCGGGAATTTTCGCCGTCTCGCCCTCGAAATCGGCGCCCAGCAGTCCCGACAACATGCCGATCTCGACAATCCGGGTCCAATAACCGTTCGCGGATTGGCCGTCCCAGCCGTTCAGAGGCAACTGATCAAGGAAAAAGGGGTTGGTCGGATTCTGGCGGTCTCTCGGCAGGGGATGGTAAAACCGGGCGCCTTCGGGCAGGAGTCCAAGCATGTCCTTGCGGAACGTAACCGACCGGCGCAAAGCGGGGGCGCGTTCGAGCACCGATTCGCCCATGCGCTCGAGCTGCAGCCTCGTGAAGTACCAGATCGGCGCGACTTTGCCCGACGCGAGATACTCGTCGAGGCTTTCGTATGCGTGCACTTCGAATCCATTGGCTTTCATGCGTTCGACATAATACGGGGGCATCGCGAGAAGTTCCGGCGCGACAAGGTCGACTTCGACTTTACGGAACACGCGCAGCCCGTCCGCCTTCGAATGTATGGTGCGGCCGTGATACAGATCCCCGGTCAGTGCGATATGAATGTGCGAGTCGTCCCATCCGCGCTGTTCCAGGAACGAGAATTCATCGAGGAATTCCTGCGTGGGGTGTTCATGTTTCCCGTCGCCGCCATTGATGAAAGAAGGCACCGGCCCACCCGCCCTCTCGGCGTAATCGCTCAAGGCTCCCTGAAGCCATCGGCATGCGCCTTCCAGCTTGGTCCTCATGATGAAGCAGGAATCTCCGGCATATCCGTACAACATCCGGATCGCGTCGGTTATCGATTCGTTCTTGTTGAACGAACTGGAGGCCGCGTCGAACATGTTGGTCCGGCAGCCCAGGAATTCGGCCGCATTCCTGAATGATTCGCGGGTCCGCGTCGAGTCTTCCATGAAAATCAGATAGGCCTGATAGTTCCTGTCGTCGATCCGGAAGGAGGAAAGATCGCCACCTGAATGCGCCAGCTCCTTGAGTTCGCGAGTCTTGCGATACAGATAACGCTGTTCATCCAGCGACAGATCGTTGACGACAGCAATGGTCCTGCCCTTGAAAGGTCCGTTTCTTGTCATGCAGTCCTCCCCGCCCTTCCGGGCCGACCCGTTCGATCACCCTCTGCGCATTTTCGCGAGGGCTTCGAAATGCCCCGTCTGGGGATAGAAATCGTATAACGCAAGCGTCTCCAGGCGCATTCCCGCCGCAACCAACTCTCCTATATCGCGCGCCATCGTGACCGGATCGCAGGAAACGTAGGAAAAACCGTCGATATCGGCATGCGTGAGCCATGTACGGGATTCGGCGGAAAGCCCCTGGCGCGGCGGATCGGCCAGAACCCAATCGATGCGGGCATCGCTCCGGTTCGCGGCCGCTCCGGAAATCCACTGTTCCACCGACTGGGCGAAGAAACGCGCCTTACCGCGCGGCAAATTCGCGCGCGCGGCTTCCAGCGAAACCGTATCGCTCTCGACACAGAGTACTTCACCGAATGTTTTTGCGAGGAGCTTGCCGAAAAGACCCGCGCCGCAATACAGGTCCGCCGCGCGCGCGCCGCCGAGCCCGGAAACCGCATCGTGGGCGAGGCGCCCGGCCATATCCAGATTGGCCTGAAAAAAATGCTGCAGGGGAAATTCATATTCTTCGTCGCCGACAAGCGCCTTGGCCTTGGCATCCCTGCCTTCAAGATAGAGCCGTCCTGCCTGGCCGAATACTACAAAGCGCTCTCTGATTCCATAGGCCGCGGCGAGACTGCGGGCAGGTTTCGATTTCCGGTTTTCGCTCACAAGCCAGGCATCCAGAGAACTGTCCGCAATCGGGCAGCCTTTTGCGCGAACCGCCTCGGTCTCGCCTGCGCGCATGAAGCCCAGGCCCCCATCCGCGCAGGTATGGACCTGAACACGGTTCCGGTAGCCGTAGGGGACACCTGATTCGATGCGAGGCAGTCCCGGATCGAATCCGGCCGTCCGCACAAAACTTTCCCTTACCGCTTTAGCTTTCGCTTCAAGTTGGCTGGAATGCGACATATGCTGGAGTGTGCAGCCGCCGCAGATACCGAAGAGGGGGCACAAAGGCTCGACTCTGTCGGGCGAGCTTTCCAGGACGCGTAAAAGTTCCGCCCTCGAATAATCGGATCGATCATCCACGATCCTCGCTTCGATGAGTTCACCGGGAACGCTGCGCGGCACGAAGACCGCCTTCCCGCCGTCAAAAGCGAGGCCGTCCCCGCCCGAAGCGAGTTTTTCGATCCTGAGCGTCCGAACGCCATCCATTCCCGTGCCTCGGGCCGATACTAGCCCGTCGAGGGAATCAGCACAAGCGACCGCCGGATCGAATCGGGCCCCCTCACGCCGGCGGATATTGCTGCCCAACCGGATATTATTCCTCAATTCGGAAAATCGTCGTATACTTGTGGAGAAAAGGAGCGACCATGAAAGCTCTCGTGAAAAGCAAAGCCGAACCCGGTCTCTGGATGGAAGAAGTACCGATGCCCCCGATCGGCGATAACGACCTTCTGATCAAAGTGAAGAAAACTGCGATTTGCGGCACCGATGTACATATCTGGAAATGGAACGATTGGGCCCGCAAGACAATTCGCGTAGGTCAGACCGCCGGCCATGAATTCGTGGGCGAAATCGTGGAGATGGGCCGCGCCGTATCCGGTTACAAGATCGGTGAGCGCGTTTCCGCCGAAGGTCACATCGTATGCGGCGTCTGCCGGGCCTGCCGTGCCGGAAAGAGACACCTGTGTCCCAATACCGTAGGCATCGGCGTCAATCGCAACGGCTGTTTTGCCGAATATGTGTCCGTGCCATCGTCCAATGCGTGGCATGTCCACGATTCGATCCCCGATGAAGTCGCGGCGATTTTCGATCCTTATGGGAATGCCGTCCACACCGCGCTCTCCTACGACATGGTGGGCGAGGATGTCCTCATCACCGGCGCCGGTCCGATCGGATGCATGGCTGCGGCCGTCGCCCGCCATGTCGGAGCGCGTAACGTAGTAGTGACGGATATCAATCCATGGCGCCTGGAGTTGGCAAAAAAGCTCGGAGCCACGCGGACGGTGGATGTCGGCAGGGAATCGCTCAAAGACGTGCAGCGCGAACTCAACATGGTAGGCGGATTCGACGTGGGTCTGGAAATGTCGGGAAGTCCGCAGGCGTTCGAACAGATGATCGAAAACATGTACAACGGCGGCAGGATGGCTCTGCTCGGTCTCCTGCCCGACGGCGCAGGCATCGACTGGAGCCGGGTCATTTTCAAAGGCCTGTTCATAAAGGGAATCTATGGCCGCGAAATCTTCGAGACCTGGTACAAGATGCAGACGATGCTGCTGTCGGGCTTGGATATTTCACCCGTCATCACGCATCGGCATTCTTTCGACGACTTCCAGAAAGGGTTCTCCGAAATGCTGTCGGGAGAGTCGGGCAAGGTAGTCTTGAGTTTCGACTGACTCCGGGGCTCGGCCGACGCTACTCGCTGCGGGGATGGCGGGAATAGTAGCAAGCCCCAAGGCGCCGGCACCACTCTGCGGCTGCAAAGACTCAGCGCAGCTTTGCGGCCGCGATTTCTTCGGACGCAGCGGCTCCGTCGGCCGACGGAGTCGCGTGCAGCCATTTCCCCGAAATCCAGCGATATACATAGAATACCGCTCTCACGATCCAATCTAAATACATAGCGATCCAGATGCCGCGGACACCCATTTTCATGGGGCCGGATAGAAGCCATCCACCGCCCACTCGGGCCGTCCACATCGAAATCAGAGCTATCACCATTGTGTGCCGTCCATCGCCGGCTCCCCTCAATCCTGAGGGTATGACGAATGCGGGAGCCCATAGCAAGGGCGAAGCGATGAGAAAACTTCTGAATAGCCAAATCGCGAGATCCAGCGCGGCCGGGTCCTTGGACGCGGCTCCCATCATTGCGGGTGCGAGCGGATAGCAGACAATGCATACCGCAGCCATACCCAGACTTCCCAGCCATACCGATGCTCTCATGCGAATTATGGCCTTCCGGTGCGAACCGGCACCGAGAGCCGCCCCTACCAGGGCGGGAATCGCAATATTCACTGAAGAAACCGGCACCTGCGCTATGCTCGCAATGGAATTGGCGAGGTAGTCGGCAGCTATCGAACTCGTGCCGAACCCCGCCAGGAAGGTCTGGGTTATTATCTTGCCTCCGTTGAACATGACAGACTCGGCAGCGGCGGGCATGGCAACCGACATGATCCCGCCCAAAAGGTCTCTTCCGGGTTTCATGAGCATTCCGGGACTTAAAGCGACACCTCGATGAACCGTATCCGCTTTTGGCGGCGCCCTTTCCGAAGAGAGCCTGGATCGGCTTCGTAAAGTTTTTTCGGTCGGCAATAATGCCCGGAGAAACAGCAGTGAGCCGCCCAACCGCGCTATATCGAGCGCAATGGCCGCTCCGGTAGCCCCCATAACCGGTACGACCGGGCTTCCGCCGGCCGAAATGCCCATTATCAGAACTCTTCCCGCGACAACGTTTATCAGATTCATGGCGATATTCACGATCATGGATGAGCGCGAATCGCCCGAGCCCCGGAGTACTCCCGAAGCGGCAAGGGTAAACGCCAGAAGCGGGTAGCCGGAAGCGCTTATGGCAAGATATCGGGCCGCATCCCGTCGTACACCCGCTTCGGAAGCCCCATAGAGCAGATCGACGATCGGCCCGGCCGAAAGGCAAATCGCGAGACCAGGTATGGCACCGAACAGGGTCAGATAGCTGACCGATTGGGCGGCCGCCCGTCTTGCGGTCTTCAGTGATCCGGAACCCGAATATCGCGCTACGGCGACGGTCCCGCCGAGCGCCAGCGAGCTTATCACCGCCTGAACGAAATTGGATATTACGTTCACGAGACCGATCGCGGATGCGGCACCCGCCCCGACCGAAGTCGCCATTATGGCTCCCGCAAGCCCCATCAGGGTGATGAGCGCCTGTTCGGCCATCACGGGCATTACGAAAGGCAGGATATCCTTCCGCAATTCTGTCCCGATTTCCTTGTCCATTTGAGTGTATTGTAGAGAAACTACGGCGGATGGTATAGTTTCCGCACGTGAGAAAACACAGGAATAGAAGCCCGGAAGGGGCCGAATATCCGGCTTCGCCGGCCGAAGATGGCGCGAAACCTCCCAATCCGGTGCCGGAGGGGCGCCCGGAAAGCGCAGGGTTCGGCGGAAGACACGCCAGAAGGCATCATGGAACCCGTCAGAATGAGCGGCCCGCTGCACAACAACAGGGAAAAAACGGTCCTCCCGCAGGGCTCCCCGACCCCGGCAACGCCGGCTTTCATGGAAAAAAAACCGAACAGACCGCCAAGCCGTCCGAACGTCGCCCCGGAAGATCCGATCGCCCAAAAACTGTCCGACCGCATAATGCCGAACCAGATTTTTCGAAGATAGACCCGCTTCGTAGTGCGCTTTCCATCCGCTCTGAAAGCCGCCCGTCCGGAAGCGGCCGTCCGGTCCGCAGATTCGATCGCCAGGATCACCAGGATCGCCAAGACCATCAGGACCGCAGATCGACCGGACCACAGACCGCATATCGATCGGCCGGCCTCCCGAATGGCGGCTCGCGCATCAGTCCGCTGAGTTCGCACCGGAACATTCAGCGCAGCGGACCGCTAGGCAGGACACCAGGCTGGCCGCAGGGCGAGCCTGAAGTAAGAACCCTCGAAAATATCGAACCCTGCAAAGAAAGCATTGTCGCGCTGGAAATCCTGCCCCTGGTGATCGATGAAGTGCTTCCACTTTCGCAGAAACACCGCGCCACTCTCAAAGGCGATATCAGAAGTCTTTGGGAAGATCTCACATCAGAGCAGGAAAGTCGCAACGCCGAATACCTGGGTACACCGCCCGCCCTCTCGGCATATATCAGATATTTTCTGCCCTGGAATGTCTTCAGGCTCGCTTCGATTTTCACCAATGCGGATTTCTGCCTGCCCGACAATGCGGTCATTACCGACATCGGTTCCGGCCCTTTGACCGTACCTATCGCGCTCTACGCCGCCCGCCCGGAATTGCGTTCCGTTCCATTGACCATTTATTGCTCCGACCGGGTTGAACGTGTCATGGAAACGGGCAGAGCGATATTCGAAAGTCTGGCCGTCAAACTCGAAGGACGACTCCCCCCTTGGACGATCGAGCTGCGCAAGGAATCTTTTGGCTCGACTCTTCCCGAGCGGGCTCATCTTTTCACGGCCGCAAATGTGTTCAACGAGTTTTTCTGGAAAGATAGAAGGCCTTTGGGAGAACGCGCCCTCGAGACCGCCCACTCGATCCTCTCTTCCCTCAAGGAAAACGGATCTGTTTTCATAATGGAGCCGGGAGATCCGCGTTCAGGGTCGATCATTTCATCCTTGCGCGCGGCTTTCATCGCCGAGGGCGCCACGCCGCTCGGCCCATGCCCGCATGCCCTGTCCTGCCCGATGCCGGGCATTTTCCGGAGCCTTCTGCCGCCAGAGAGCGAGCAGACCGGCAACTCGCGCGATCCCAATTCCGCCCCTTCCAGATTCAAACTTGCGCCGGTCGCCATGCCCAAAAAGCGGGACAAATATCCCTGGTGCCATTTCGGCATCGACGCGGCGAAAGCGCCCAAATGGCTCCGCGACCTCTCCGACGAAGTGGGATTGCCCAAGGAAAAAGCCGTATTCTCTTACCTTTGGGCCGCCCGCCAGCGCGGATCGAGCGGCATGCCGGGCATGCGGTCTTCGATCCCTTCTCCCATTCCCATGGACCAGGGACAGAAGGATCGCGGGCGGAAGGGTCTCCTGGTCCGCGTGATTTCCGAATCATTCGCATTGCCCGGACAGGCAAGCGGCCAATATGCCTGCTCCAGCCTTGGTTATACGCTGCTCAAAAAGAGGCCGGGAGATGATCCTTTCCGGATCGGCGAACTCCTCGAGGTCCGGTCGCGACCGGAGCAAAAGCCGGATGAAAAGTCCGGAGCGATAATCCTTCCCTCTTGACAGAGGGGGAAGGCATCTTTATAGTCCCTACTCGTCGACAACGACACGGGGGCGTAGCGAAGCTGGTTTATCGCGCCGGCCTGTCAAGCCGGAGATCGCGGGTTCAAGCCCCGTCGCTCCCGAGAACACGTCGTGGGACGTGGCGAAAATCCCGTCAGCACGACGGGATTTTTTTTGCGAATTTCCTTCGGGCCGTAGCGCAGGGGCTAGCGCGCCTGGTTCGGGACCAGGAGATCGGTGGTTCAAATCCACTCGGCCCGATAACTGAAGAGCCGCCAATTATGGCGGCTCTTTCTTATATGACGGATAAACCTGCATTTACGATGCGTTATGCGGTACTTTCCCTTCCGGCAGTCTCATCTTTTTTCGCGGCGGCTGGTTTTCCGGTCCTGGGAAAGAAGTATGGTTTTTCGCAGCCGGATGGATTTGGGAGTCACCTCGACCATTTCATCTTCCTGCAAGAGCAGTATGGCCCGCTCGAGGGTCATGGTCTGGATCGGTGTCAGCGTCAGCGCCTCATCCTTCAGGACTGAACGCATATTGGAGAGTTTCTTTTCCTTGCTGGGATTCACCTCAAGATCGGTATCGAGGTTGTGCTCGCCGACGATCATGCCTTCGTACACCGGATCTCCGGGAACGACGAAAAGACGCCCGCGTGGCTCGAGATGGTACAGGCCATAGGTGACCGCTTTCCCGCTCCGGTCTGACACGAGAAATCCGGTAAAATGGTCATTGAAATCGCCGCGGTATTCCTCGTATCCGGAAAAATACGAATTCATGATTCCGGTCCCCTTCGTATCGGTGAGGAAGGTGTCGCGGTAACCGATAAGCGCGCGCGACGGTACGGAAAATTCAAGATGCACGCGAGCGCCGTCGTGGCAGGTATAGGAAAGCATGCGACCTTTGCGGGCGGACACTTTATCCGTCACGATACCCGCAAAAAGCTCGTTGCAATCGACAAAAAGATGCTCGACAGGTTCGAGTTTACGCCCGTCTTTGTACTTGAAAATGACTTCGGGCCGACCTACGCAGATTTCGAAATCCTCGCGTCTGAGCATTTCGATCAGAATGACGAGCTGAAATTCCCCCCTGCCCCGTACCAGAAATCCGCCGCCGACCTTCGCTTCCTCAACCTGGATGGAAACGTTCTTCAGAGTTTCCTTTCGGAGGCGTTCGTAGAGCTTCATCGACTGGACGTTCTTTCCTTCAAGGCCGGAAAGCGGAGACGTGTTCACGGTGAAAAGCATGGAAACCGTCGGCTCGTCTATGACGATCCGCGGAAGAGCCTTGGGATATTCGCGCGTGCAGATGGTATCGCCGATGTGGACGTTTTCGATGCCGGAGAGCACGAAAATATCGCCCGGTTCGGCGCTCTCGGCTTCCACGAGATTGACTCCCGAATACGTGTGCAATTTGGAGATGTTCAGGGCCTCGCGGACATCGTCCTCCCCGATACAGACAAGACTGTCCTTGGAATGTGCCCTGCCGTTTATCACCTTGCCGATGGCCTGGCGTCCGAAATAATCGGAATACGAAAGATCCGAAACAAGCATCTGAAAAGGTTCGCCGGTGGTATACGCAGGCGGATCGATCTCACGCACAATGGCGTCGAAAAGCGGATGGAGGTTGTCGCTCGAGCCTTCGAGGCTTGTCTTGGCGATGCCGGACTTTCCAATCGCATAGAGCAGCGGAAATTCGAGCTGTTCATCGTTCGCGCCCAAATCGATGAACAAATCGTATATCTCGCTCAAGACTTCGGCGGGGCGGGCATCCGGTCTGTCGATCTTGTTGATGACGACGATGATGGACAGGCCCAGTTCGAGCGCCTTTTTCAGCACAAAACGGGTCTGCGGCAAAGGGCCTTCGGACGCGTCGACAAGCAGGATGGCCCCATCCACCATGGATAGGGCGCGTTCGACCTCGCCTCCGAAATCGGCGTGGCCGGGGGTATCCAGGATATTGATCTTGACGCCTTTCCATACGACGGAACAATTTTTCGCGGCGATGGTTATCCCCCGCTCGCGCTCAAGGTCCATGCTGTCCATGAGGCGCTCCGGGGCTTCCTGCCCTTCGCGAAAAAGTCCGGATTGTCTGAACATGGCGTCTACGAGAGTAGTTTTCCCATGGTCTACATGGGCGATGATCGCAATATTCCTGATAACGGGATTCGAGGCATCTTTGATGGGCAAAGGTTTTCCTGGTGTCGTTTGTTACGGCTTGAGATGGACTTATCATAGTGAAAATCATACTTTAAGGATAGCGTGAGCGGGGTCATGCCGATTGCACACTGACCGCGCCCGCCCTATAGTCATCCATCCTGTCCATCAAGGAGCCTTCCGAATGCCCGAGCCAAAGAAAACCGATCCAAGCGCGCCCAAGTTCCTGGAGTTGACGATAACCGGCCCGGACGGGGCTCTTTGGGGCAAGGTAGTGGCGCAGGACAAGCAGTTCGCTTCAGGTTCCGTGGGATTTTACGCAAATGGCAAGATCGAAAATCCGGTGAGCCATGAACGCTACCAGACGGGATTCAACATCACGCTGATCGGGAGTAAGCCGTAAGGAAAAAGTCCCTTACTTGAGGCGCAACGGTCCCGGTCCCGATTCCGATAATTGACACTTCCCTGTCCAGTCTCACGTAGCCGCCATATTCGGCGGCTTTTCTTTGCGCATCGACCGACACCATAGTATGCGGCTATTTAAAGTATGGTAAATTATTCTTGACCAGTACTTGAAAAACTATTATAGTACTGTTGTTATCAACCAAGGATTCTTGCGGAGGGAAAAATGGATGGAGCCATTGGACAATCCGGACAGATATTGGATTTCGCCACAAGGAGTTTTTTCCGGTATGGCTATTCGAGCGTCACTATCGACGAAATCGTCGCGGAACTGCGCATGTCGAAAGCCACGTTCTACAGATTTTTCGAATCGAAAGAAGAGTTGCTGGGTCAGGTCATACATTCCTATTCCGACAAAATCATGAACACTTTTTCCCTCAATAAGGCCTACGATTCACGATCCTACATCGAATTATTCAAGAACCTCACAAAATTCATCGCGGAGACGCTTGGCCAGATCGATGCCAGGGCGCGGAACGATATCCGTTCTTCGGCGCCCAAGCTCTGGAAGAGTCTGCAGGACCTCCAGCACCGTTCCGTTTCGTCCGTTCTCACCAGCTTTTTCCGTGTCGGCAAAGAATGCGGCCTTCTCCGCCCCGAGATCGATCCGGAGGTGGCGGGAGAACTTCTCGCGATGACGCTTGAAAGCCTGCTTTCGGGTGAGGCCAGAAAAAACTCGGGACTGAGCCGCATGAAGGCCCTTCAGTCCCTGGCGGACATGCTCATGAACGGTTCCCTGGCGACACCCCAGCAGCTTCGCGCATAAGCCGCTCGATATATGCGATATATGCGGCGTAAAGCCGGTTGTCTGAATACGAATCTCGGGAGGTTCTGAAATGAAAAACGGGATTAAGCAAGCTCTGGGTATGACATTGACGAAGACGGCCATCGGATATTGCGAAAGGGACCCGATCGCCAATATTCCGAAACTCGCACATCTTATCGAGCGGAGCACCGACTTGCCGAATATCCAGCGTTTCTGCCAACAGGGCGAAGCTTTGATGAAGGAGGAAGGGAATCCGTACAGATCATTGATCTTGCGGATTTTCGATGAAATCGCCCCCGAGGTACGCAGAAAATTCGTTTCCAATTTCATCATCAATGCGGGGATGGCCAGTCCCGGTCTGGCCAAGGCGACGGAAGCCAAACACGGCGTTCATGTTCCGTGGGCGATCCTCATGGACCCCACATCGGCATGCAACTTGCACTGCAAGGGTTGTTGGGCGGCGGAATACGACAAGAAAGATTCGCTCGATTTCGATACGATGGACCGCATAATCCGCGAAGGAAAGGAACTCGGAGTATTCTTCTATATTTTTTCCGGCGGCGAACCTCTGGTCCGGAAAAATGAACTCATCCAGCTCGCGGCGAAGCATTCGGACTGCGTTTTCCTGTCTTTCACGAACGGAACCCTCGTCGATCGGGAATTCGCCCGCGACCTGGCGCGCGTCGGCAATTTCGGACTCGCATTCAGTGTTGAAGGCGAAGGCGACGCTACTGATTTCCGCCGCGGAGAAGGCGTCTACGGGAAGATATTGAACGCGATGGACATGCTGCGCGAAGTGGGCGCTCCGTTCGGTTTTTCCACCTGCTACCACGCGAAGAATGTCGATGCGGTTGCCGACGAAGCCTATCTCGATTACTTGATCGAAAAGGGATGCATGTTCGGCTGGTATTTTACGTATATTCCCTGCGGGAAGAATGCGTTGCCTGAGCTCATCACTCCCCCCGAGAAAAGGGCGCTCATGTTCGACAAAGTCCGGGACTGGAGGAAGCGGAAACCCATATTCCTCATCGATTTCTGGAATGACGGGGACTATACGAACGGCTGCATAGCGGGCGGAAAGAGCTATTTTCACATCAATGCCGCAGGCGACGTGGAGCCATGCGCCTTCATACATTACTCGGATGTGAATATCCACAATTCGAGTCTCGTCGAGGCTCTTCGATCCCCACTGTTCAAAGCGTATCAGGAGGGCCAGCCATTCAACGAAAACCACCTTCGGCCCTGCCCTCTCCTTGATAACCCCGCCGAGCTCAGAAGAATGATACTCCAAACGGGCGCACATTCCACTCAGCCTTTGGACGAAGAGAATGTGATCGACTTGACCGCAAAATGCGAGACAGCCGCGAAAAACTGGGCACCGAAAGCCGAAGAAATTTGGCAAAAGCTCGCTCCGGACTATAAGGAGCGGGAGCGCAGGAAAAAAGCGGAAAAGGAATACTCTGCGCCGCAGAGTCGCGCTGGAAAGGCGAAAAGCGTATAATTGCATGATAGAGAGGCTCTTTCAAAAGTCGGAAGACTTTTGAAATTGGCCTGGTAATCCGTTGTTTCGTCTTCCGGAGGACCTATGGAGCTGGAACGTGAAAACTATTGTCTGGTTCTTGGTGGAGGCGGAGCGAAAGGTGTCTATCATATAGGTGTATGGCGCGCCCTGCGCGAGCTGGGAATTCAGGTGGACGCATTCATCGGTGCTTCGATCGGTGCGATCATCGCGGGGTTCCTCGCGCAGGGTTCCGATGAAGCGCTGGAAGAGATCGGACGGACCATTACGGTGGAAAACATCCTCGCCCTGCCCGAAGAATTGACCCGTAACGGCGAGGTCAAACTGGATAGGGATTCTCTGGCGGGCGCCCGCGAGTTTTTCAGTTCTTTACTGGGGAAAAGGGGGCTCGATACCGATCCGATGCGCCGTCTTCTGTCCGGACGGATTGATGAAAAGACCATCCGGAATAGCGGAAAGGACCTCGGCGTCGTAGCGGTCAATCTCAGCGACCTGGTAGCGCGGGAAGTTTTCGTGGAAGACATGGAACCCGGTACCATTATCGATTATCTGATGGCAAGCGCGACGTTTCCCGGATTCGAAAGGACTGAAATAGAAGGCAAAAAATACCTCGACGGAGGCATATACGATAATGTGCCCTATGCCATGGCGCGAAAACGCGGTTACAGACACATCATCGTTTCGGACATTTCGGGCATGGGGCGGGCGAAGAAACCACAAATCGACGGGACCGTCACGATTTATATAAAAAATTCGATCGACATGGGGAGTGTACTCGATTTCAACAGGGAATTCCTGGATTCGTTTCTTTTCCTCGGCTATCTCGACACGATGCGAACGTTCGGACGTTTTATCGGCTATTCGTATTTCGTAGAACCCGATTCCGCCGCGGAAAAAGCCTTTATTCCCCATCCATCCGTCGCAGCTTCCGAATTTCCGGACTACATGCGCCACGACCGGAGGAAACTTCTGCTTTCCCTCGAATGCGCCGCATCCGCGCTCGGCGTGGAACGGATCCGCGCGTATTCTTACGAAAGCCTGGCCGCAGCCATCGAATTCCGGAAGATGGCGGTCGAATCAAAGATCGCCGAAACCGAGGCGCGGAGCGGACTCCGGACACTGGCGCCGGCGCTCCGCGAAGCTGTCACAAAGCGGCGATTCGACGAATGCCCCTATTATTATTACAGACTCATCGGCGACGCTTTCCAGAAAACGCCGGGATCTTTGCTCAGAAAGGCGCTTGTCGGGTTCTATCCCGAACTTCCTGCGGCGGCAGCATGGATCGGGTAACCCGTCAGAGTTCCCTCGACAGCAAGTCCTCATAGCTCTCCCGGCGTACGGAAAGGCGATGTGTCCCCTCGCGTACCATGACCACGGCGGGACGCGGAAGGCGGTTGTAGTTCGAGGCCATGGAATGATTGTAGGCGCCCGTCGAAAACACGGAGAGTATGTCGCCGGATTCCGGCTTCGGCAGCGCGATATCGCGGATGAGGATGTCGCCGGATTCGCAGCATTTGCCGGCTATCGTGACGATATCCGCCGGAGGCAATCCAGCCTTATTCGCGATTGCGGCGAAATACTTCGCATCGTACAATGCCGGCCTGATATTGTCGGGCATGCCGCCGTCGACGCCGACATAGGTTCTGATGCCGGGAATTTCCTTGATCGAGCCGATGGTATAGAGCGTGAGGCCCGCTTCGCCCACGATCCAGCGGCCCGGTTCGATGGTGACGCGGGGCATCGCCATTCCGGTGTCGGCGCAGAAACGTTTGATTTTCTCCATCATCGGCGCCACGAAGTGGGTCACTCCCGGATCAGGATCGTCGGGCAGATAGCGTACGGCGAATCCCCCTCCCAGATTGAGTTCGCGCGTTTCGACGCCGTAGTCGCGCTTCGTGTCGGCGATCAGGTCGAGGACGATGCCGAGCGCGGCGAGATGGGAAATATTTTTGCTGATCTGCGATCCTACATGGAAATGAAAGCCCATGAAGCCGAGATGGGGTGAATCGAGAACGGCGCGCATATAAAGATCGCGCACACTTCGGTCGAGGGGAATTCCGAATTTCGAATCGAGGCCGCCCGTCGAAATAAAACGGTGCGTGTGGCTGTCGACTCCCGGCGTCACGCGATACAGCACGCGGACTGTCTCGTTCCGCGCGGCGGCGATGCGCTCGAGGGCGTGTATTTCGTAGAGGCTGTCGGCCACGATTCGCCCGACACCCGATTCGACGGCGGATTCCATCTCGGCTACCGTCTTCGAATTTCCGTGGAACACAAGTCGCTCGGGAGGAAACCCCGCCTTGAGGGCGCAATACAGTTCTCCCCCGGACACTACGTCCATGCCGAGCCCTTCGGATTGAACTATTCGACACATGTCGAGAGTCTGGAACGCTTTGCTCGCGAACACCGCAGCGACATCCGGGTACTTGTCAGTGAATTCGCTTTTGATCATGCGGCAGCGATCGCGAATGATGGTTTCCGACATGACGTAAAGAGGCGTGCCGTAGTATTTCGCCAGGCCGACGAGATCGTTGCCGTCGAAATACAGTCCGCCGTTGCGCACTTCGATTCCATTGATCCCGTTCATGTTGTCCCCCTGCTCCTGCGGCTTCAAAGTGTAGCATATGGAATGCGTCTCGTGTAGGATTCGACGGGAAGCTTGGCATGATGTCGCCGCTACGTTCCGGAGGATCGCCATGAAACCGCTCATCGGCCTGAGTTCTTTCGTCGACCCGCAACCGCGCGCGGATTATATCGCATTGAGCGCGCACTATCCGAGGTCGGTTCGTGAAGCGGGAGGCATTCCGCTCAATATTCCGGTGTGTACAGATCTGAATATTGCCGTCGAGACGGTGGCGCGCATCGATGGACTTCTGCTGAGCGGGGGAAAGGATCTCGCACCATGGCGATATGGCGAAGAGCCAATCCGTGAAATCGGCGCCTTCGATTCAATCCGCGACGAATGGGAGCTTGCGCTGTTCAGGGCTGCGGGCGAGCGGGGTATTCCGGTGTTGGGAATCTGCAGGGGACACCAGCTTATCAACGTGGCCATGGGCGGAACACTGTACCAGGATTTATGGGCACAGAGAAAAGACTGTTTGGGGCATGCGCCGCAGGATTTCCCGGTGGAAGAACTCTACCATTCGGTTGAAATTACGGATCATGATTCACTGCTCGCTTCCGTACTCGGAATGGATTCGATTCGGGTGAACAGTTTCCATCATCAGGCGGTGAAGCTTCTGGCGCCGGGACCTACTTGCCCGGCAATTAAAAAGAAACCGCTTCGTCTGGAATGGGCTTAGCCGTAGCGGCCCATTCCAGACGCTCCAATAGTTTTTCAATTGCCGGGTAAGTGAGCAGACCGCCGTCGCTCCCGATGGCGTGAACGAAGCGTTCGAATCATCCGGATCCAGCCGCTTCATCATGGGCATCCAATTCCATCCCGAAAGTCTCACGCGACGATACCCGCATTTTCTGGGGATTTTCCGCGCATTCGTACATGCCGCCGAAGAATTTGCGGCGCATCGCTGACCGGTGAATGGAAAGGCCTGTCCGAGACGGGCTTCAGGGCACGCAGGCGGACTCGAGCGCTTCGAAAATGCCGGATTCGGCGTCGATGCGACAGCGCACGCCCAACGGAAGGGTAAGTGTCGGCGCGCAATGCCCGACCTGCAAGCCTGCAAGAACGGGTTTGTCGCGCGGAAAAATGTCGTCGAACACCCGCTCGAGACTAAGGGTTCGGCGCCCCTCGGGCGCGACGCAATTCGTCCATGCTCCCAAGACTATTCCCGCGCAGTCGTCGAATTTTCCGGCGAGTCGCAACTGCGTGAGCATTCTGTCTACCCGATACGGAGCTTCGTCGATGTCTTCGAAAAACAGTATTTTTCCTCTCGCGTCAAGCTCCCATGGCGTGCCCATGCATGCCGCGACGAGCGAAAGATTGCCGCCCGCGAGCACGCCTTCGGCCCTGCCGCCGCGCAGGGCCGAGATCTCCGCCCCGTCGGGATTGACGAAAACGCCCAGCGGTTCCGTGGCGCATAACGCACGCAGAAACGAAGCCCTCGAATCGGGATCGAAATCGGGAAGCATGTCCGACGACGGCATCGGAGCGTGGAAGCTCGGGAAACCGCATGTGCGGGCGATGGCAAGATGGAGGCCGGTGATGTCGCTGTAACCGGCAAAAGGCTTGGGATTGCGCGCGACGACGCTCCAGTCGATCCGGTCAAGCATTCGCGGAGTACCGTAGCCGCCTTTCAGGCACACGACGCCGCGCGTTTCGGGATCCGCGAAGGCCGCCTGGAAGTCGGATGCCCGCTGCGCATCGGAACCAGCGAGATATCCGTATGCCTGCGTGCAACCCGGAGCGACGGCTACATCGAACCCGAGCGAACGCAGGGCGCGGGCGGCCGAAACCGCCCGGTCCGGATCCGCCGCAGCTCCCGAAGGTGCGATGAGCGAGATTCTGTCGCCACGCTTGAGGGCGTGAACTTTAGCTTCCGCATGCATCGGGCCGGCCTTCAGAGTACGAAGAAAAGGAAAACCAGAATGTCGTTCCAGCTTTTGGAGCGATATTCGACTTCATGGCTGCCCTTTTTCTCGGCGCCGGGAAAGAAAGATGCGCGATAGGCCAGATAATGTTCCTTGAAACGGATTTCGACGCCGAAACGATCGGGCAGCGTCTGCGCATTTTTTCCGGGAGGCGAGGCCACGGCCGCAGCGACCGAATCGAAGATCATGCGTTGTGCGACTTCCGGATGCACCGATACGGAAGCGTTTCCGATTCCTCTGCTCACGGGAGCGGTTTTGATGCCCCAGCCCATGGATTCGGCGCGCGCGCAGAGGGCTTCGTCGCCCGAGAGGAAAAAGACAGGAACACCAAAGGAAGCCGCGGTATAGGCATTGATGAGGAATTCGCTCGCAGGTTCGCCGTTGACGCGAACCCATACGTTGGCGCCATTCATGGTGTGGGCGAGCGGATTGCCGTCCGTGCCCGCGGCGGAATGGTATCCGGTGAAAAGAACCCCATCGAAACTCGGGTCGAGACCGCCCATCATCACCAACGGATCGCGGGTCCAGGAGCGCAGAATGCGGACTTCCTCAGGCAAGGCCGAGGGGTCGATATTCCTGCCCGAACTGTGCGCGTCCTTCACAAGAATCTCGGAAGCGCCGGACAGAAGCGCTCCGCGACAAGCGGCGGCGACTTCTTTCGTCATCTGTGTGCGGAAATACGAACTCTGCGCGTCCCCGAGTTCGGTCTCTTTCCAGTCGGCGATGCCGCAGGTACCTTCGATGTCGGCGCTCAAGTAAATTTTTTTCACGGGTTCCTCCGCGTACGAACTGTATGCGATGCGCATATGGCGCGCGATGCGATCAAGGTTTTGACGCCATCAGGTCGAGCACGATGGAAGCGTGCATCGCGACGCCCAGGGGCAGGCATTCTTCATCGATATCGAATCGCTCGCTATGCAGGGGGGCATCGATGCCTTTTTCGGGGTTGCCGCAACCGAGATGGAAAAAGGCACCCGGTCTTTTCATGAGAAAGTACGAAAAATCTTCGACACCCAGACTGGGCTTGGTGCGGAGCACGATCGAATTTTCGCCGAGTACGGCCTTGGCGACTTCGGCGATGCGATCGACAATGGGATCGTGATTGATGAGTGCAGGATAGCCCGGTTTGATGAGGGTTTCTCCGGAACCACCGAAGGCGGCGCTCACTCCGCCCACTACGGCGCGTATGCGTTCGGCTACCATGGCGCGGACTGCCGGATCCGTGGTGCGGATAGTACCGGTCATGCGCACTTCATCGGCGATTATGTTGTTCCGGATACCGCCCTGGATAGTCCCGAGCGTGATGACCGCTTCCGACAGGGGCGAAACGTTGCGCGATACGATGGAATGCAGACCGTCGACGACCTTCGACGCGATCATGATCGCATCGATACCCCGGTCTGGATATGCGGCGTGCGCACCTTTCCCGCGCACAGTCACGGCCAGATAATCCGATGATGCGTTGAGCGCTCCGTGTTTGAGTTCCACTTTCCCGACGGGAACATCCGGCATGACATGCAGCCCTATCACATAATCGACATGCGGATTTTCGAGGCAACCGTCGGCGATCATGGGAGCCGCGCCGCCCGATGTCTCTTCGGCCGGCTGGAAAAGAAATTTCACCGAGCCTTCGAGGCGATCGCGCCTTTCGGCGAAAAAGCGCGCGGCGCCCAGAGCCGCGGCCATGTGCGCATCGTGGCCGCATGCATGCATGAAGCCTTCCCGCTTCGATGCGTAAGGCCGGTCCGCCGGTTCCCTCACCGGAAGCGCGTCGATATCGGCTCTGATCGCGACCACGGGACCTTTCCCCGCTCCTTCGACGAGAGCCACGACCGAAGTCCGTTTTCGTTCGTAGGGAACGCCAAGGCCGTCAAGGAAGCCGCATATCGCATCGGAAGTAAGCTTTTCCTCATCCCCCGGTTCGGGAACGGCATGCAGCGTCCTTCGTACGCGCGAGAGCCAATCGCGCATTTCCATCGCCGCTTTCATTGGTTCATCGCGTTCGATCATGGCTGTTCTCCCTTCCCGTCATTTCGCGCTTCCGCCCGGCCAGAAGGCAGGGACTCCGGAACGTTTATCGGCGCCGGGTCGAGCAGCCGATCCCATACCGATTCCGGTTTCCCTTTTCTGAAGTACACGCGCGGTACCCGCCTTCCGATCGAGGCGATAAGTTCATTGCGGTTGCCGCCGCCCCATTCCGTCGCTTCGGCAAATCCTATACCATCCGGACCGCCGCCAAGAAGAACGACTTCATCGCCTTCTTTCGCTTCGGGAATCGTTCCGACGTCAATCATTGTCTGATCCATGCAAATCAACCCGACTACCGGCGCTTTCGCGCCGCGCAACGCGACATGCGCCTTGTTGGAAAAGCGCCGGGGATAGCCGTCCGCATAGCCTACGGGCAGGGTTGCGATGCGCGTCCCGCCCGATGGGGCTTTCCATGAATCGTCGTACGAAACCATTTCGCCGGCTTCGAGACGGCGGATCCGCGATATTTCGGTGACAAAACGACCGGGCGGCGGAAACGGATACGCGTCATACTCCGATCCGACGCGCATCGGACGCACACCGAAAAGGGCGGCGCCGACGCGCACCATGTCGAGCCGGTATTCGGGATACCGCATCATACCGATGCTGTCGCATATGTGCAGGTCCATATCGCGCAGGCCCGCCTTCGCCGCTCCATCCGCGACGCGCGAGAAAGCCTCGAATTGCGCCGCGTCCGATTCCCTGCTTCTCAGCGCCAGGTGCGTAAACAGGCCCTCCACGCAGATGGACGGCAAGTCCGCGATCGCGGCGATGATGCGCACAGGATCGTCGGCGGGCTTGATGCCCAAGCGGTTCATGCCCGTGTCGATCTTGATCTGGACCCGGGCCGTGGTATGGCATTTCTCCGCAGCGCCGGAAAGTGCTTCCGCCTGGGCAAGGTCGAACACCGTGCAGGTTATGCGATTCGAAACCGCCGCGGCGGCGAATTCGACGGGCGTATGTCCCATAACGATGATTTCGGCGCCGCTGCGGACACGCCGCAATTCGATGGCTTCGGAAAGCGTGGCGACGGCGATCGCATCCGCGCCCGAATCGAGCAGAACGGGCGCCACGGCAGCCGCTCCATGCCCGTATGCGTCCGCTTTGAGCACGACGGCGATTTTCGTCCTCTTCCCGGGCCTGCGATCAAGGATCTTTCGTACATCAAGGAAATTCGTTTCGAGCCGGTCGAGATCGACTTCGAAGCGCGTTGCGCGCAACAGCGCGGGGATTTTCGGCGCCATTTCAGACTCCTTCCATTCCGATACCGCGCAGGAAGTCCGGCGAAAACCGGCCTTCGAACACGTTGCGCACCGGCCCCGTCATGAGGACTCTGTCATCCGACATCTCGATGTCGAGAAAGCCGCCGGGCATAAAGACGCGCACCTCGTCGTCGACGAGGCCCAGCCGGCGCGCGGCGCTCGCCGCGGCGCAGGAAGAGGAACCGGAAGCGAGCGTATAGCCCGCACCGCGCTCCCAAATTTCGATCTTGACGGAATCGCGGTCGAGGATCTCCATGAATTGCACGTTGGTACGTTCGGGAAACATCGGGTGCCTCTCCACGAGGGGTCCGTACCGTTCAGCGATTTCCCGGGTCGCACATCGCACGATGATGACACAGTGCGGGTTTCCCATGGATACGAAAGTGGCCGTGAAAGTTTCT
>Ga0074198_1000540_pt1 | contig 37542 bp, 35 predicted proteins | sample EPASupsiteSAE323_FD_64527 | JGI IMG/M metagenome (GOLD analysis project Ga0074198, IMG submission 64527) | Bioremediated contaminated groundwater from EPA Superfund site, New Mexico - Sample SAE3-23 | ecosystem: Environmental > Aquatic > Deep subsurface > Groundwater > Contaminated ... | reverse complement strand
AAGAATCGAGGCTTTGGACCTCTTTTTCCCATTTTGCTACACCCCGCGTAGCATATATGAATAGGATATATAAATAACAGCCGATTGCAGAATCACGACCGATAAAAGGCCTTAATTCAAAAATTGACCTGATCATTTTTTTGCGATTGATTTGATTGCTCTTTGGCCAGATTGCCTGCAACTTTCAGGTAGTTGCAGACCGGGCTTCCCAGAGGTACTATGCCGCCCCGAATGTTGCCGTCCACGATCTCCAGTTCTGCGGCTGACGGTGCGGAGAGTCTCGGCTGGGTGGGACTGCCGGGGCAGATAAGCAGCCGCTCGCCCTTTTCCACCACAGGCCGGTGAATGTGCCCGAAGACCAGAACCCGCACATCCATCTCTCGCGCCATCATCTCCGCACCGAGCAGATCCTGGCCGTGAAATGCCATGTGCACCAGGCCGATGCGAATGCCGTCCACATCGATCACTCTTCTCTGGGGAAGAAGCTTCTTTAGCTGGGGAAAATCGGAGTTTCCGCTCACGGCTTCCAGCCGCCCTAATTCCGACAGAGCATGATAGGCCTCGACGGAAACGAAATCCCCGGCGTGGAGAATTAGATCAGCGCCCTTGACCAGCCGGACGATGGACGGCGGAAGCTCCCCGCCTTCCAGATGCGTATCGGATAAAGCGATTATTCTAGTCAACGCAGATCACACGTGCATCCTTCTCATCCCGGCTTCCACGATGCCCAGGAACTCTGCGCCCACGGCCACGACGCTGTTGGTGAAGACTGAGGAGTTGATCTCAAAGATGGGGTATCTGAATTTTGTAAAGTCCGACATCAGCCAGGTCGTGCTGCTGGTGTCGCCGCTGAATACCTCGGCATACTCCGGTTTTACAGGCACGAAGGCGATATTGTCCGTTTTCCCCTGCTTGCGCAGCAGGGCGACCAGGCGAGAGGAGCGGTTTGCCGTTATGGGCATGACGTCCGATCCCTTGCTCAAGGCGCTAATAGTGCCTTCAAGAGCCTCATAGGTGTTTCCAATTCCGGTTATGGGGATGTAAACATCTCCAATCTGGAAAGACGGAGTATTGAAATCTCTCTCCCAGTAGCTGATCTTGTTCAAGTGGGTGAACCTCATCTCGAAGGCTCTGGCCACGAGCCCTGATCTTCCCACGCCGCCGATGATGTATCTTCCGCTGCGGGGCAAGAGCCTGCCCAGCCAGTGCTCCAATTGTCCTGGTTCCATATCCGCAATGAGGCGGGCATTTTCCTCAAAGTCCTTAATAGTTGAGACATACTGCGGACAGGACTGTTCGCATACACCTTTGAGCCGGGATTGGATATCAGCAAAGAGGGCGTTGAGGAATGCCAGCACCTCCAGCTCGAACTCGGTTCCCAGGGGCGAAAGCCTGGAGCGCATGTCTTTGTCCGTGGCATGTTTTGTACGGGCCTTGATCACCAGAACCGAGCCCTTCTCGTACTCGCTCACCATCTTGTAGGCCGTTCCGTTTTCGTTGGCCGTTATCAGCTTGATATCGCCGCCTCGGGTGATTATGTCATCGATGTATTTGTTGACGGCCATAGTTTCGCCGGAGCCGGAGATGGCTATCCCCAGATTCTTGCCCTGGCGGTAGTGCCTTTGCACCGGGTCTTCCAATGTGAAAGGAAAGACGTTCTCAAAATGGTTCTGGATGAGTTGCAAGAAGCTGTACAAAGCGAGCGCCGACCTGCCCGCGGCAATTCCATAAACGAATTTGTTCTCAGTGGACGGCTGCAAGAACTCGGTCATGGAATCGGAGAAGGCGGCAACTTCCGCCATATCCAGATCCAGCAACTTTTCCAGGAAGCTGCACTGCAATAGCGTGGCCTCGCGGAAGGTATCAATCAGGCCTGACATATCGGCCATGTCGGACACCTACCGAGATAAGCCTTTCTAGTTCATCATTTTCAGGTTATGATCTCGTCGAGGCGGCCAAGCTTGTTGGCCATCTTGATCTCCTGAGCGATGCGCCGTCCGTTGGAGAGATTGCGCTCCACGAGATCGGAATACGGCGAACCGCTCACGTAGAGGTTGGTCCCGGCCACGATGCGTGCCGAGATCTCGAAGATCTTGAACTCCAGGTCGTCGGTCACAATTGTCTCCAGGCTGAAGGCTCCCAGCATCCCGCCGAAGAGTTCGAGCGATGTTTCCACTACCCGCTCGCCCAGCTCAAAGGCCCGCGGCAGGAGCGATTCGCGCAGCACCAGCGGCAGGTTTCCCGTTACGACGAAGCTCGGATAAATTCCGGCCTCGGCCAGCTCGTTCATGCTGCCGATGCGAAAGATCTCGTCGGCATTGGACTCGACGCGCCGGTCGATGCCCAGCATCTCCAAAGACCCTTTCTTCAGGCGGTATCCGTCGGACTTGATGGGCGAGTAGAAGAAATGAATGTAATACCTGGTGCCGAGGATGAACTCCTGGATGGTGTACTTATCCTGGCTGCTCATCTTGGACTGCAATTCATCCTTGTTCTTGGCGATGAAGAAGCCGCGGCCACCCTTTGCGCCGTGATACTTGACGATGACGGGCCGGTCGATCTCCTCTGCCGTCTCAAAGCGCATGGGGACATTGACGCCCGCTTTTAGCAGCCACTCGCGCTCCATCTCCCTGTCGCTCTCCCAAGCCAGGACGCGACGGTTGCCGAAAGTTGGAACGGCCAGCGACTCGAACCTCTCGATTCCCAGATACTCGACCAGGGAACCGTGGGGGATTATAATGACGTTCTCCTTCACCAGATCGGGGGCATAATCCAGCAGAGCCTTGTAGCTCTCCACGCAGACGAATTTGTCAGGCTTGGCCAGGGGAAAGGCATCGTAGAACTTGGGTGGCTGGCCGATGCAGATGCCCAGAGTCTTGAAGCCCTCCATTCGCGCGCCGTGGAAGATTTGCAGGCTGCTGTGAGAGCAGATGGTAGCGATGGTGAGATTGTCCTTATCGTATCCTTTCAATATCTCCTGGATCTTTTCTTTCGCAATCATGGTGATTTCCCTTTGAATTATGACCTTTGAAATTGTTAGGTTTGATCGAAGGTAGATAAGCTCTTCGGATGCAAGGCCGCTATTCGGATCGATTGGCTTAAAATGTCGAAAAAGTAGCATAACCTTCTATGTTGGCGCAAAAGAAGCGGGAGACGAAAGAGACCGGCATCGACGTAACTGTGGAGACGGAAGGATCGGGCGCGAGCAGAATCGAGACGGGAATAGTGCTTCTGGATGAGATTTTGTCGGCTTTTGCATCCGGATCGAAGTTCGATTTGACAGTCTCTGCCAGAGGCGATCTGCAGACCGGAGACCATCATACCACCGAAGATGTGGGCATCACTCTTGGCAGTGCGATCGGCCAGGTCATAAAAAGCGGCTTGGGAAGCGCATCTGTTCCTTGCGGCCAGGCCCTGGCCAGGGCTGCCGTCCGCTTCGGCGAGCCGGGATTCAGGTCGGATTTCACGTTCCGGGCGCGGGAATTGGGCGGCGTGAGCCTTGAGAATTTCGGCCACTTCCTGAGAAGCATCTCTTACGCCGCCAATTTCACATTGGCCATCCAAGCCGACGGCGGCGATGATAAGAGCAAGATGCTGGCCATGAGCCTGGCTCTTGGCCGGGCGGTGGCAAGGGCAAAGCGCGACGAATGATGCTCCTGAATGCGGCTTCGAGATTTGAGATAAAAAAAAGACAACAGGCAAAAAAAGACAACAGGCTATAGATCGCCCGGCCTTTCGAGATTGCTTTCAAGCTAACCTTAAATCCTGGTTTTATATCCTGGTTTTTATATCTTTTTTATATCTTGAGCTTAATATCTTAAGCCTATATTTTGGGCTTTTATCTTTGGCCTATATCTTGACAAATTTGCTCTTGGGCGCGCCGCATGGACACTTCCAGGTGGACGGCAGTTGCTCGAATGGAACGTTGTCGTTCTCGGCAGGATCATAGATGTAACCGCAGACCGTGCACTTCCACTTTGAGGCCGTGCCGGTGGCGGCTGTTCCGCCATTAATGCCGCCTGCTTGATTGCCGATCGGTATCTTCAGGGCCGTGCTGATCTCCGAGGATGAGACACCCTCCCGACCGGCGCTGCCGACACTGCCGACATTGCCGCTCCCTGTTTTTTGCAGGGCGGCAACAATCGCTTCCGCGAATTCCTGAGCGGCGGACGGGCCGTTTCCTGTGATGATGATTCCGTCCTGGACGACCGCATCATCCGATACAATAGCGCCCTTCTCCTTGAGGTGATCCGTCTCGGATGCGGTGGCCTTCTTACCCTTGAGAAGCCCGGCATCGGCCAGGATCCAGGGTCCGAGGCAAATGGCACATGTCAGCCTTTTTTGCGCGACGGAGGCTTTGGCCAGAGATTGATAGCCGGCATCTTCATTGAGCTTAAGGTTGTAGATTCCTTCTCCACCCACGAAGACCACTGCGGCATAGTCGGAAGGCTTGGCATTTTTTATATCGAGATCGATCGATGCACTGCCGCCATTCATTCCCGTAGCGGTCTTGACACCCCTGGAAGCCAGGACGACGGAATAGCCCATGCTCTGGAAGTAATCGCGCGGCATATTCAGTTCATCCTCCTGGTACTGATCGGGAGCAAGGACCATCAGGATCTTCCCTTTAGTTGGGATTGTGCTGGAGACCGACTGCTTGGATGCAGTGAGTCCCGACGAGCTGCTGCCGGAATTGGTGCCCGTACCGTAGCCGGTTTTATTGTCAATCCCGTAGCCGTTTCCAACAGTTCCATATCCCGTGCCCAGGCCTGTATTTTCGTTTATACCGCTTCCCTGAACGGCTTGACAGGATACGGGCACGAAGTAGCCGGCATAGGCAGAGTAGCAGGATGGGCAGAGCGTGTAGGGATTGACTGAGGCCGCTTCGGCCTGCGTCATGCTGACCGTGTAGCCGCAGACAGGACACTGCCAGCAGGTGAGAGTGTTTGCACCTGCGTCATATTGCGATCCAAATTGAGCATTAACCGGATTTGCTCCTGCTGCAAGCAAGAGGAGAACCAAAGACAAGAATGGGAGCTTCATGATAGACGCTAGTGAATGTTCAAGAATAAATAAAATACGAAAACAAAGGGGAAATGGCGGCTCAATGCCGGATCAATAGCATTGCCGCCGCCAAAATATTGCGGCTGCGAAAATGGCGGCAAATGCGGCAAGAAATCCCGGAGCATCGCTCTTCTTGGCGGATGATGCAATGGTGACCGAGCCGTTCCTGATCGCATCCGGTTTGAGGCCTGCGACATCCGTCACATTAAGGTTTGTCGTTGCATTCGCTTTTCCTGCTTTATTTACCAGGAATGACAGGTCGGCAGAGCCGCAGCCCTTCGGCAAGACGACGCTCACTCTCCCGGCTTTTTCGTCGATGCTCCAGGACGGATTGCATGAGCCGGATATGCCCTGGGGCGTGAGCACGGCGGGGTCGTATGAGATGTTGATCCTCCCGCCACCAGGAGCTGTCAGCGGCACGGAGGCTTTTTCTCCCGCCGCCGCTCGAATTGAATCGAGTGCGATTTCGTTATTCTGTGAGGCTGTCACATTGAAGTACTCGCCAAACATTTGAACAGCATCCACAGCATTTTCCACCCGCACCCGCAGTTCGTATCGGCCCGGCGGAACTGCTACGTTCCTGGCTTTGGGCTCCAGGGCGGCAAAATTGCCCTGCACCGTGTGATTCTTACCGCCGGGAACCAGCCTTCCGTCGATGACATTTATAAACTGAATAATGCTCTCGCCCGGTTTTATCTTGATGAACTGCGGACGAGCGGTCTCATTGGCGAGCATGGCCTCATAATTTTGGGGCGTCTTCAGGCCCTCGTAAGCGGTCGGCGAGACGTAGTACGCACTCTTGCCGCTGGTGATCGAATATATTCTGCCCTTTTGATCAAATCTCACGACCACCTGCACCGGCGGCGTGGATGGAGACAGATAGAGAATGGCCGGCACGGGTCCGCCGTTGGCATCCATGATCAGGCTCCTGTCGTCATCGAGCTGCAGCGTGGTCAGATTCCAGTTCCACCCAAAGGCCCAGCTATCACCGGACCCTTGCCCAAGAGCAGTGATGTCCCGGGAGTAGACCGTATTGTTGCTTGAATTCAGGATGTCTGCCGTTACCTGGCGAATCTCCGCCGCCCGGACGAGCATGGTGAAGTTTGCGCCTGCCGGCGACGAGGCATTGGCGGGCAGGAGGATTTGAGGCGGATTCGGCTTGGGAACTACATATTTCGAGCCGAAGAGGTAGTACCTGAGGGTGTCGTTGTCTGCGACCTTGATGTTCATGCCGGGACCGATGGACACCGTCGAGTCGCGGTTGAGATTGATGTAATCGTTGTTGACCATCACGATGGCTGCCGGCTGCGTGGCGACAATCTCCATGTCGCCCATGCCGAGACCCGGCTCGACCGGCAAGACATATTCATCGGAGATCTGGAAGATCCCGTCGATGGTGGCAAAGCGGCTCGTGCCGTTGTTGAACACATTGCTGACATGCACCAAAATTATGGGCAGATCGTCGACATCGCCGAGATCCTTATCGTAAATGTAAGTGGAGTTGGATTTGACCACCGAGCCGTCTACATGCTCTCCGTTTTTAAGTAGCTCAAGGAAGATGCTGTCGTTTGCTACATCGCGAATGCGCATCTCGTAGCCTTCCGCGAGCGTGTAATTTCCGGCCAGGACTATTCCTTTTATTTCGCTGTCCGTCAGCACCATGCCCAGATATTCATGCTCAAGCAGGCTTTTCTTAGCCGGACTGCCAAGCAGGCTGGAATCATATCCCGCAAACCACTGGGTTCCGAGGAAGCTGATGACAAAATAGCTTCCCCAGGTTTTATAGTCGAATTCTTTGGGCTGCAGGAATGTCGTGTACTGGAAACCGTCTTGAAACGCGGTATTTGTGGTCTGATCGACCTTTGGTCTGGACGGCGGGAGAACGGTTCTGTCGTGGACGTTATAAAGAACCAGGGTCTCAGCGCCCAGTTGCTTCTCCGGATCAAAGTAAAAGCCGCTGTAATTCTCGGAGTTCCAGCGGGCTATGGTTGAGGAATTATAGTCGCCGAGCTTCACAGGGATGAAGGAGGCGTTGTTATACGTAGGGCCCCTCAATTCGTGAACGCCGTAATCAAAGATACCACCCTCGGGATAATAGTAGAGATCCGGACTGTCGACTACGACGAAGGCCAGATTGCCGGTCAGAGAACGGACGGCATTTCGAGATAGCGTGAGGGCTCTGTAATTCTGGAACTTGAAGCCGTCATCGAAAAGGTCGGTCACCTCTAATTCGCCGAGCTTGCCGCCTTCAAACAGCGTGACGTCCGGCAAATCGCTCACCTGAAATACTGCATCCAATTCGGCGAATCCGGAACTCCCGCCGCTCATGGCCTCTTTCAGGTGAACAAGGATAACGGGAACGCCGTCCACCTTATAGACAAAGCTCTCGCCAGGCGTAACAACGGCAAAATGAACAATCTGTCCGTTTTTCAGGAGAACAAATGTGACCATGCCGTTCTTCTCCGAGATCTCATTGACGGCCAGAACATATCCGCCTTCCAGAGGAAGCGTGGTGTTATAGTTGAGGGTTATGGTTCGATCTTCGTCAAGGAGGACGGCCCGCAACAAGCCTTTTTCAAGAGTGCTGACCTCTTCGGTGAAAGTACTCTCCGGATAGCCCGCTAAGAAAAGCCTGCCCATGAATGCGACCGCTTTGTACGTTCCCCAGGGTTCATATTCGAATTTATTTGACCAGGCACGGGAAGAGTAGACGATCTTATCCTTTTCGGCCACTCGCCCGTCCAGCTCGACTTCCAGTTGCTCTCCGCCCTGATTCTCATCCAGGTCGTAGTAGAACCAGCCGAAGTCGTCTGCGCGCCAGATTCCGTTGCCGCCGCTGATGTGGCCCCGCACATAAGCCGATTCCACAGCTTCCTGAGCATTTGCGACCGGCCCCAGAACGAGCGGTACGAAGAGCAAGGCCAACAACATTGCCGCGATTGCAACACCAATAGTTCTGATCCCCAAACACCCCGCTAAGATTGATTCCTGGATAAGTTGTATATCCTATGGCGGAACATTAGCGGAGCGGAGTTAGATGTCATCTATTAAACACGTTGCGATATACGGCAAAGGCGGAATCGGCAAATCATGCACCGCATCAAATATTGCCGCCGCCTGTGCCGATGAAGGCCACAGAGTTTTGGTTGTCGGTTGTGACCCGAAGAGCGATTCGAGCATCACTTTGGTGGGACGGCGCATCCCGACCATGATGGATCTTATCCAGCGCGGCGGGGAGATTAAAGAAAAAGATGTCGTTTTCAACGGGTATAAGGGCGTCAAGTGCATCGAGGTAGGAGGACCGGAGCCGGGCGTGGGCTGTGCCGGTCGGGGCATCATTGTTGCCATCGATTTTCTGCGCAAGGTCTCTCATGCTATGGAAGAGGTGGACCTTGTGCTCTACGATGTGCCCGGGGATATCGTCTGCGGCGGCTTCTCCGCACCCATTCGGAAGGGGCTGGTGAGCCAGGCTTACATCATCACCTCGGGGGAGTACATGCCGCTTTATGCCGCAAACAACATCAGCAAGGGCCTGCGCCGCCTGAATACGCCTCTGGCGGGAGTGATCTGCAACTCTCGCGAGGCCGCTGCCGGAAAAGAGAAAGAGATTGCGGAGAAGTTTGCCCGGGAGTTGAACAGCCGTCTGGTGGCTTTTATTCCCAAAGACCCCATCGTGCAGCAGTGCGAGCGGCGGGCGCTGACGGTCATCGAGGGCGCACCGGCCTCCGAGATCGCGGATGTCTACCGGGCGCTGGCAAGAGAGATCATGTCGGGTGCAAAGCCCACGGTTCCTGAGCCATTGACGGATGAGCGGCTGATGGAGATCTCCCGGATTTGAGGGCGAGGCCGGAAATGTCCCTTTCTCCGTCTGCAGACTGCCCGCGCATCTTGCTGGCCGGGGACCGCAGCTCCAGCGGCAAGACGACGATCGTGGCAGGTCTTCTCTCCGCTCTGCGCCGCCGGGGCTTGCAGGTTCAGCCCTTCAAGGTGGCCATGGACTACATCGATCCCAGCTACCACACCTGGATCACGGGCAGAAATTGCCGAAACCTGGACGGCTATCTCATGCAGGAGGCTGCCGTTCGAGAAGTTTATGCCCATGCCGCCGCCGGGGCGGATGTGGCCGTGATCGAGGGTGTTCGCGGCCTTTATGAGGGCTACGACGGAGACCTGGGAAGCACTGCCCAGATCGCCAAGATGCTTCACACGCCCGTTATTTTCGTGGTTGATGCCAGGAGCATCACCCGCAGCGCGGCGGCGCTGGTCAAAGGCTACATGGACTTCGACCCGCAGGTCAACATCAAGGGCGTCATTTTAAACAAGGTCGGCAGCGAGCGGCACGCCCAGAAGGCCAGGGCCGAGATCGAGCGCTACGCAGGTGTGGAAGTGGTGGGCGTCATCCGGCGCAACGATGAGATGCACCTGGCCATGCGCCACCTGGGGCTCGTGCCCGTCCTGGAGGGCAAGACGCGCCACGAGGGATTTGAGGAGCGGATAGCCAGGATTCGCGAGATCGTGGAGGCAAGCCTGGATATCGACCGAATCCTGGAGTTGGCCCGCGAGTCCGCCCCGCTGCCGCAGGTCGCGCCTGACCTCTACCGGGAGAGCACGCAAGGAAAGGGCGTCAAGATCGGTGTGGCCACGGATGAAGCTTTCAACTTCTACTACCGCGACAACCTCGAGCTGATGGAGCTGGCCGGGGCCAGGGTCGTGCCCTTCAGCCCGGTTCATGATGCCGCCCTTCCCGACGTGGACGGAATCTACATCGGCGGCGGCTACCCTGAGCTTTATTCCCGCGAGCTGTCCCAAAATAGCGGTATGCTGCGTTCCTTGCAGCAGGCGCACGAGAAGGACCTGCCCATCTATGCAGAGTGCGGCGGCCTGATGTATCTCGCACGGGAGATCGAGTGGGATGGCGAGCGGCAGGACATGGTGGGCCTGGTTCCCGGAAAGGTTCGGCGCGGCAGCATTCGCGTGGTCAGCTACGTGCACGGGCGTCTTGCGCGCGCCTGCCCGCTGGGGCCCGCAGGCGAGCCGATCATGGGGCACGAGTTTCATCACTCCGAGCTATTGATGGATGAGAACGAGAGGGTGGACTATGCCATTCACCTGGCGCGGGGAACGGGCATCAAGGACGGCTGGGACGGTGTGGCGGAAGGAAAGATGGTGGCCAGCTACTCGCACATTCACAGCGCATCCTTCCGGGGATTTCCGGCTAACTTCATCAAAGCCTGCCGGAAGAGCTGAAGAGTCTGCAGCAGCCCTTCCACATCTTCACCTGATCTCTGCCAGTTGCTTGTTCACTATATCCGCGTCGAAATACTCGGGATCGTATTCATGCTCCAGCCACTCCAGCATGTCCGCGTGATCCGGGTGGTTCGGGTCATTGATGGCTTTCAGGAGATGGTAGTATCCGCCCTTTCCGCCGCAGTCCTCCGGTGGGGCAGAGCGCTTGCCCTTCAGGCAGATGGGATGCAACAGATCCTCCTGGGGCTTGAAGATCTTCTCCACTAAAATATTGTGATTCCAGCTATCACCGAAGTCATATTCATAGATGAACTTGAACTTCTCTCTCGGGATGACTTTGCTCAGCTTGACCTTCTTTTCGTCCTTGAAATCATCGCCCAGCATATCCGCCTCTCTTGAGATGACGCTGTAGAATTCACCTTCAATTGAAAATTGGTGCAGATGGTAGTCGTACCATCCCATGACCACTTGCAGAATATTGTGGAGCTTGAAAAGAGATATATCTCCGCGAACCTGAATCCTCCGCCAGATGGGCGGCCTGATTCCGTCAAGGGTCACTTTTAGCTGGTAGACTGACTCTGGCACAGACTGACTTGAAGAATCCTTTGCTTTTTTTGCCATAGTCCACGATTAATGGTGCTTTCAGGATTTCATCTTTGCTGCACGATTCAGATGCCAATCGACGAAGATAGAGCGCCGGTGCAATCCGCTGACCGGATACATATTTTTAACGCGCAACTATTTATCGAAGGCTGGCATCTATTATTCTCAAGGTGACTGAAACATGGTAAAGATGCCAGCCGAAGTCAGGGAGACTTTAGAGAAGCAGAAGCCCATACCGATTGCCACGGCCAGCAAGTCGGGAATGCCGAATGTCGTCTTTGTGGGACTGCTCAAGATCGTGGACGATGAGACGCTCATGTTGGCGGACAACTTCTTCTACAAGACCGCCCAGAACCTGGCGGAGAACCCGAAGATATCCATCCTCTGCTACAATGGCGATACCAAGAAGTCCTTCCAGATCAAGGGCAACGTGACGGTCTGCAAAGAGGGCGAGAACTTCGATCAGATGAGGGCCTGGGTGCACGGAATCAACAACAAGCTTCCGGCGAAGTCCTGCGTCATGGTCAAGATAACCGAGATCTACAACGCCATGTGGGGACCGGCGGCGGGGAAGCAAGTAGCTTGATAAGTGCGGTCAAGGATAAACGATCACTTTCGCCCCGCACGGCGATATTTTTTATATTATTTGCGGGCATTACGTTGATTTATGCCACGCAAAGAGCGACATGCTGTTCCAGATCCACAAGGTGGATGGATTGTTGAAAAACTTCATGCGGATAGAGCATCCGCACATTGTGTCCTCATCAATCGCATCTTGAGTATCGCGGCCTCTTTATAGTATTACAGGACTTTAGGTATACTAATGGCACGCAAAGAGCGACATGTTGTTCCGGATCAACAAGGTGGTTGGGATGCAAAGAAACCACATGCCGAAAGGGCGTCTGCGCATTGTGATACAAAAGCCCAGGCTGTCGATCGTGCAAGAGATATATGCACGAATCAGATTGTTTCCCGCCGGGGACATGTAATTCCTCTAGAGAAGGGAAAAGAAGGGATCCATAAAAAATTTGACGAGGTATTGAGCAGCGCGTGCGATTGTTAATGACATCCTGCAACTCATTTTTCTCATTTTACCAGAATCGATTCTTGCCTGCGTACCTTCGCATGAAGGTCACACTGCAAGAAGGAAATCCGCTTCCTCAGCCCATAGTGGATGGCATCACAGATTCGTTCACTCATTTATCCCATAGCTTTGACTCTGATCAGAAACTGGAAGATCAGGGTCGCGTCTCACTCGCGCTAGATGCCCTAATTGAAACCACATATCTTTGTTATGAGATAGTAGTCATCTCTATCGGTTCGGAGCTTTCTGCGGTCTGCGAAGATTCACGAAAGGCAAAATTCTGCATTAATATGAACTTCAATGAGTTCAAGAAAGAATATGCTCAATTCAAGGCAACTGGTAATGAAGCCAAGAAATTTGCAGACATGAAATCGGATGCATCTTGCAAAGCCGCGATTAATGCTTATGAAGAAACAATAGCACTTGGAGAACTGCTGCTAAATAGGATCGATTGGGCTAAGGTCGAGGACTTTGAAAGAGAAAGTGAAGACGCTGCTGCGCTCTCTGCTGCCAGAGAAGAGACATCGTTGATTAAGGATAATATGATAGATCAACTTACAAATCAACTCACGCAGCATCCAAAAAGAAGCATTGCAGTTGCAGTGGTTATTTTTATTGCATCAGGTTTCTTTAATGCATTTTTAAAGGATCTTTGTGATCAAATTGTTTTCCCTTATGCATGGCAACATCTCGAAGAAAATGGCATCAACTTAACTTCTATGGTCCATTGAAACGCCCATGAGCCCAGGCAGGGGCGCATATGGGCATATGGAAAACAAGATCTATTGATATTAAAATTCAGTTTCACATGGGAAATAATTCCGCTGAAAGCTCCTTCGCACAGCGAGGCTGCGCCTTCCTGCCAGCGTACCCACGCGCGCAGGCGAGTGCTTTGGTTCTCTATCGAAGGCTAGCGGAAGGCAAACTAATCGACATCATCAAACCCATTCAGATACTATTCACGGCCCATCCAGGGTAGCTGATTCCCAGCAACCTTAGCCGGAGTTAATTGGTTCTGTCCGGCGCGATCAGATTACCGCTAAATCAGGGTGATGCAGACGCACCCTTTCAATCCCAGCCCTTCCATTTATTCAGGCACCGGGATAGCATCTCAATGCTCTCAAATCCGCTGCTTCTCCTGCGGATCTCAGAGAGACGGACCGGAGCATAATTTCGATATTTAATGAGCTTTCTCAAGTGGGAATTTCGGATTTTTCCTCCGTCCACCAGCCCCAGCTCAATATAGTATCTGCATAGCCCGATCATTCCATAGGCTTCCAACCGCCGCGTGGATGCCACAACTTTGCGTTGCAGCAAGAACAGCGTCTCTCCTTCATTCCTCAGCTCCCGATCAAAAGCAGCATCCTCGAGGGCGAATTCCTTGAAGCCTCCCACTTTCGTAAAAATATGCCTCGGCACGCAGAGATTAATTCCAATGAGGCTCCCGTTTCCCATCTTTGAATTGAGCCACCAATAGCCGTCGCTGAAGTATTCGATCAGCCTTATGCCGGGGCCCGCGCCGTCCAGCTCAAAGCCGGTGGTCAATCCCACAACGCCCTTTTCCATGTATTTATAAACAGTCTCCAGATAATCACTCTTTATCTGAGTATCGGCATCGATGAAGACCAGAAATCTGCCCCTGGCATACTCTGCACCGTAATTCCTTCCCCACCAAATCCCTCGCTTCTCGGTCACTACCACCAGGTCGGCATATTTATTTGCGATCTCTACGGTGCGATCCGTGCTTGCACTATCTGAGACAATTATCTCATACTTGTCTCGCGGAAAGGTCTGCCCGGATATCGATTTCAGGCAGCCCTCGATATAGTTTTCCTCGTTTAGCGTCGGCACGATGACTGATATTTCCATAGGCATCAATGCTCCAGAAATACGAAGATATGTCTCGTCATCAGCTTCTTTCCTTTATTGAATGCCCCATTTCTTGAGAGATGGGCATTGTATCTTATTATCCTTCGCCTTCCCCTTTCGTTGGTTCATATTCCATTCATTGGTTAAATCCTTATCTGATCGCATCAAATATCTCGAATCATAATTGTTCTGATTTCTTCTTACCCCTGAATTATCTTTATTAGTATTCCATATCAATATATAAAATCTTCGGGACAGAAAATTATGTGTATTTGATTTATATTTATGCAAAATAAATTTAATATGATTCATTTGACATTTTTATTTTGCCCCATCTGTAAAATCATAATTCGGTCATCTTTATCGAATCATTGCCAGCTACCGCTATCGAATCATCAGGCGATGCTATCGAAATATCAGGCGATCGCCATCGAATCATCGTCAGGCTATCGAATCGTTGCGCTGCTTGCGAAATCCTCGTCCTGTTTGCCCAATCGTTCATTGGTTTAAGTTATTGCGTTCAGCATTTGCCACCCGGAATCTCAATTTATTGTCAATTTAAGGCTATAGTTATAATAAAAAATTTTAACAAAAGTTATTTATATGCGATTGAATCTATATCTATGACTTAAGTAGAATATGGTGATTGATTATGAATACAGCGTCAAAATTCAAGGCATCGGGAATGATGCTAATGACTGCATTTCTCCTGGTGCTTCTCATGTGCCTGGCATCAGGCAGTCAAACGCAAGGTGGCGATGGCAATCTTACCACTGAGCGGCAGTGGAATTTGCTGGCAAATGGCGGAGCGGCTATTCAAGAATCCGCCCAGAGTGAGAGCGGTGTGGAAAATATCAGCACCACCAGCGCGGCTATGTTTGTCTTCAATTTTCAAAGCGAAACCGCACCTGCCGGGTCAGAGAAAATTTTGATGGGAAACGACACGGCAAAGATCATCACGCTCAAGGCCGACGATGTCAGCAATGATCTTTTGAGCTATGCCGTCACTCAGCCGCCTGAACACGGGAAAATTAGCGGAACTGCTCCAAACATCATTTATATCCCGGACAAGGGCTATGTGGGCAATGATTCCATCGTATTTAGCGCGCGTGATCAGATCGGCAACCAGCAAAACATTGCTATTTCCATAGATGTTCTTGAGCTTTACATTCCGCCATCTGTAAGAATACTCAGTCCCTTTGATGGAGATATATTCACCGCTTTTGAAGACACACTCTCTGCACAAATACCCATTCGTTCTATTGCCTCTGATGCACCGGATTCGATAACAATTTCTGATTATTTTGAAGGATATGAGACTGAGATCGGGACGGAGGCCTGCCCCATCGCCGATGACTCCTGTTCCGGCACAGACGATAATTGTCGCATCACCATGTTTGGCGATTTCCTAGCCGGCAGGCATGCTCTTATTGCCAGAGCAACCTATGGCTCAGGCAGAATAATCAATTCATCACCCATAACGATCATCGTCAATCCGCCGGAGCCAATCCCGACCATTTCCACACCGCTGAATGGAGAGATTATCACATCTCCAGCCGATATCACCATTACTTCAAAGGTGGACGTGATCTCGGAAGACAACACGGTAACCAATGTCGAATACTTCGAGAACTTTCACAGGCTCGGCAGCGCCATTGATAACGTCTCGCCTTACACATTCTTCTGGGAGAACGTTCCTTCCGGCGTCTATAATATTCAGGCCAAAGCCACGGATGACCTGGGCAATGTCGCTCTGTCACCGAGGGTCATGGTGATAGTTGTTCCTCCCAAGCCCCTCAGCAAGTCCGACCTTGCCATATCCATGAAATCCTCGCCGAACCCGGCTCCAGCCGGTGGGCTGCTCAACTATGTGCTCACCCTGACCAACAGAGGACCGGATAGCGCAACCGATGTGGTCGTGGAGAACTACCTGCCGACGGAGCTGACTTTCATATCCTACAAAGCCAGCCAGGGAAGCTACGAGGAAGGCCTCTGGAATGTGGGCAGTCTCACCAAATATCGCAGCGCTAAGCTAGTGCTTACTGTTCAAGCGCCATCGGAAGATGTGCCTGGACAAATAGCAAATACGGCATATGTGTACGGCGCTGAACTGGACCCGGACAACTCCAATAACCACGTAACAGCATACACCAGAATCAGATCCGCCAGCAATTCATCGCCTGAATGAAGTGCTGGTGCATTTGCAGGAGGTCGCGCTCATGCAGTCAGCGCCTCCTGCAATCATTTTTACCTGCAGAACCGAATTTGCTCTGAATCTACAATCTCGAATCTACAATCTCGAATCTACAATCTCGAATCTACAATCTCGAATCTACAATCTCGAATCTACAATCTCGAATCTACAATCTCGAATCTACAATCTCGAATCTACAATCCCGAATCTACAATCCCGAATCTGCAATCCCGAATCTGCAATCCCGAATCTACAATCCCGAATCTACAATCCCGAGTCTGCAATGCAAAAATTTCTAGCAATTAATATTAGCATCCCACGCATTTTATCCTATGCAATATATGAAACACTGGATCGGTCGAAGTCCTGCACCAGTTCCAATCCCGTATCGTCCGGCTTCCAGGCCACATCCGGATAAACCAGATGCTTCATGAAGCTCTCCGTGCTGCCGGCGATCTGCGTAGCAAGATGCTCTTCGCCGAGAGCATTTTTGGTCAGATCGAGAACCTTTGACCGAACCTGGCCCTCATCCAGGTAGCCCAGGGAGTGAATGTACTCATGCAGCAACACATGAAATACATAGGGCTTGTAAAGCTCCGGACGGGTTTCCATGATCCTTTGCAGCGGGATCTTGTTCAGGACTATGACGTTGGAACCGACGGTGAAGAAGCCTCCGAAGAAGCCTCGCGGCTGGTTTCCCAGGTTTGCCATGCCCAGCATCAGGCCGCCTCTGCTCTTGCCTATGCTGCTTTGCACCAGCGATTTTACGACCTCGAAGATATCGGGCAGCGTTTTAGCCTCATCGAGCCTTAGCTTGAAGTCAATCCTCATCTGAACCCAAGGTTGGATGCCTCAATGTATTTAATACTAACCTAGAGTTACTATTGATCGGTGGCATAAACTGAACCGTTGGTCTTCAACTTCAATTGGCGTGCAATATTGACTTTTAAAATATGCGCAAATGAAAAAAAGTTTAAGCTAATCGTTTTTACTCGATTTTATCAATTTTATCAATTTTATACATAGTGGCGGTCTTTTCCATCATACGGAGGAGTGAAGACGCAGATGAGTACCATATTTTCATCGCCTGCGCCGGTGAAGTCATGAACCGTCATCGGCGGTATGTAAATCAAATCACCCGCTTCGACCAAGTGGGTATTTCCCGCGATGGTCATATTGGCCTGACCCTCGATTATGTAGTCGATCTCATCCCGGTCCATGTGATAGTGCGCGCCAAAGCTCTTACCCGGCTCTATCTGAGTCACATTGACGGAAGCATTCTTACCCAAGGCTGCGTTTGCAGTGAGAAAACCGATCGCAGGATTAATTGGATTCTCTTTTTGGAACTGGTCGAGGTTTACAAATGTAAAATCCGTTCCAAATTTTTCAGCAGATCCTGCAGACGTGCCGTTTGCGGCTTGATTTGCGCCGTCCGAAGCTGCAAGGGCCGCAACAAAGGTGCAGCAAAGAGCCAGCACCATTAACAGAACTAATTTTCTCATATTATTGCCTCCAAATTATGCTATGAATGAATATAGCCGGTCATGAATTTGCCATCCGGTTCATTTCGATCTAGCCATTAAAAATTTAGTTAGTTGGTGGCAATAAATCTTTGCAGGAGTTTAGCGCTCACTCACCGCACACTCACCGACCACTCACTTCATTGCCCACTCACACAACGCCCTTGCATAGCTCGCCGCTCTCCAGATCCTCGCGGAAAAAATCCTGCCTGCTGCGCCGCCCGAGCATCAGGTCCATCTTCCTTTTGGCATAGAAGGGAGCGAGCCTGCGCATCTCGCGCGCAAACCACCTGGGGTAGAGCCGCTTGACTTTGTTGTAGCGGAGCCATTCCAGATCGTAGTAGCGGGCGTTCATCTGCCAGACAATGTACTGCACCTCTTCATCGCTGAGGTGCTTGGTTTTCAAATTAGCGTGAAGCCCGTCGTATTTGGTAAAATCGTTCCTGGTGACCAGCCCCATCTCCTGCAACTCTCCTCGCATCTGGGTTTTGGGGTAGGGTGTGTTGATGTAGAAGATGGGGAAGTCCACTTTCAGTTTGCGGGCCAGGCGGAAATTCTCCCAGATGTCTTCGGCATCGTCATCCGGATTTCCGCTGATGAGGCCGGTGGATACGATGATGTTGTTCTCATGCAGGTACCCGACGGCCTTCTCTGCGTCGTCGGACATCTTGCCCTTTCCCAGGAACTGCAAATTGCGCTTGTTCACGCTCTCCACGCCCAGGAACACGCCGTCAAAACCAGCCTCACCCATCTTGTCGACAAGGTGCTTGCTGGAGGCGATGCCTGAGGCCGATGCCTGGGTCTTGTAGCGCAAATGAGTGAGATCGGCATCGATGATGGCCTGGCAGAGCTGCTCCAGCCTCTTCGGGTCCAGCGTGATGTTGTCGTCCGGGAAGAAGATTGAGCCTGCACCGTGCGCTTCAGCGTCCCGGATGTCCACGATCACCCGCTCGATGGGAAACTTGCGAAACCTGCGCCCGTACATGAGGTTGATGCTGCAGAACTTGCAGCCCTGCGTGCAGCCGCGGCTGGTCTCCACGCAATCGATGGGCACATCGAAGCTGTAAAATCCTCTGGTGATGAGCCGGGCATCCCGCATGGGCATCTTGATCTCCTCGACCTTCAGCAGAGGCCGGGGAGGATTGTGCACCATTTGCGATGCCACGCTCCCGGCTCCGGACGATTGGCCATCCTTATGATAGGAGAGCCCTAAAATATCCTTCAGACTCTTTCCCTCGATCAGGGACTGCACCAGCTCCCGGAAGGTGGCCTCGCCCTCGCCGCGCACAATGAAGTCGATGAGCTGTGCATCAGGGCCGGCTCCGATCTCCTCGCAGGCCAATGTGGGATGGTAGCCTCCAAAGACGGTCCCGGCTCCCGCACTTTTTGCGATCCTGGCCAGCTCGATTGTCTCCTGGTATTGGAAAGACATGGCAGTCAGGCCGACCAGATCGTAGCTGTTCACGATCTTTTGCACATATTCCCGGTGATTGGGCAGGCCGTGAATGTCCGCCACATGCACGGTGCACAGGTCCTGCACGTGCGCTGCCAGCGAGGCCAGTCCCAGGTTTGGAACGCGAGCGATGCGGTCGAAGTCCTTTTGGACTACCGGAGAAGATAATAAGAGTATTTTCATGATGGAATTGCCTTCATGCCAACCGTACATTCACGCTAACAGTGCATTCGTGATAACAGTGCATTCATGCTAACAGCGCCTTCATGCTAACAGCACCTTCATGCGAAAAATAATTCCTCGCGGCCTTCATTCCTCATCCACTTCGAGCAATCGCAGTCCCTGTTTCCAGTCAAATTTATTGGCTCTGCTGATGTAGGCCGCCACCTCTCGCACTCCGGACAGGCCGCCGTAGCGGTAGGCATTGCCCCAAACCCGGCCCGATGTGCGAATCGGCGTGTACCAGGAATAGGTCTGCTTGAAGGCCCAGTCCAGGATCTTCGGAAACTCCTCCGGCGCGATACGCGGGTGGTTCCAGACCATGTGCTTCCCGTCATGGTTATGATAATCGTGATCCCATATTCCGTATTTCTCCTCAATCTCTTTCCAGAGGGGCGTTTGCGGGAGGGGTGTGATGACGCAGATCTGAGTGATATCTATCTTCAGGGCGGCCAGCTTCGGGATATCCACCTTCAAGCTCTCGACTGTATCTTCTTCAAAGCCGATCATATAATAGCCGACGGTGCCGAAACCGTATTTTTGCAGCTTATGAATCGTATCGAGAATGTCCTCGGTGCCTTCCTTTTTCTTGATGTCGTCCAGGCGTTCCTGGTGCAGATTCTCGATGCCGATGGCCGCACCCCCGAAGCCCGCTACATTCCTGCCGTTCTTGCGCCTCATATCCGCCCATTCGTCGATCTTCTTGCGCAGATAGTCAGCTCGGGCCATGCAGCCCCAGACCATGCCGTACTTGTCCAGGAGCTTCACAACCTCATCAGCGTGGCGGCGGTTGCAGCCGAAGTTCTCGTCCTCGATCAGCACCACGTTTATGCCGTTCTCCTTGTAGTAGGCCAGCACACGCTCAATGCTCTTCAGCGGGATGATATTGGGCTTGTTGCAGAAGACGGGGGTCTGGCAGAACTTGCAGCCCACCGGGCAGCCGCGCGTGGTGAAGAGCACTCCGTAGATGTTCAGCTTGATATTGAATGGCGTATTGAGATATTCGATGAGCGGCGGGTGGATGATGTCTTTTATCCGCCTGCCGAAGTAGGGGGCGAGCTGGTGCTCGGAATAGCCCACGAAGACCTTATCGAACTTGTCCTGAATTGCGGTCGTCAGAGCGCCGTAGTTTCCGGCCCACACCTCGCCCACACCGGCTGCTCGTGCCGCATCAACCATCTCGATTGCTTCGTGGGTCTCGCTCAGGTAAAATGAGAGGCCGACAACGTCCCAGCCTTCTTGCAGCTTCTTTTGGTACTCTTCCCAGGTAGGAAATTCCAGGATTTCAAGCTCCGGGATGTTCTGCTTCAAGAAGCGCAGGCCGAAGGACTGGATGCGGGGCCAGTAAAATCTGAACCAGGACCTGGTATTAGCTCCAATATAGTCGTAAGGCTCGGGGCCTTTCCTGTAAATGGTGGTGAACAGAACCCTGGGGGCCATAATCGATATGACTTGCCCCATGAGAGATTAACCTTACGATTCTGCCTCTTTCAAGTCTTCTTGCGCATCTGCGGCTTTGCGGTTCTATGGGGAAAAATTATTGCATCAAATTATGGCTGCCAATGTAGCGGTCAAAATTGGACGATATAAATATCTCTAATCGGCGATTCTAACTGTTCAAATTATTGAGAAATTGGCAGGATAATGTTTTGGCCATTAGTGCCAAAAATTACAAATTTTACAAAATAATCTGATGTTTTTTCGCATCAAAATGCTCGGTATTCTATTATATTTTGCCAAAAAATTCATAAAAAGTTGAGATAGCCTAAAAATTAAATAATTTTTTTCAGTAAGTTTAAGTTCACTTTGCTTGCATTTCCAATATGATTAAAATCATCACTAATAATAAAAATATTTTCAGAAAATTTTAAGATATTTGCCATGCTATGGCTACTATTTGATTCATTTTGAAAATATCAACAACGCTAACCGGCTAATCGACTCCTATGTAATCTTTAGCACCATTGGCAATGTTACGACAAACAAAAGTTTTAATACATGATGAACCAATGACAAATTGGAGTTAGAAAATATTTTATATACAGACGATATCTTCTAACTTCTAGGGAAGAAATTTGGAAGGTGAAAATAAATGAAGGTAGCTGCGTTTGTATTGTTGCTCGCAGTCGCCGGCCTGCTTGTGGTCGGAGCTGCCGATGCAAAGAAGAATAATAGACCCCATGAGAAACCAATGCTGGCACTTGCATGTGCTGATGCAAGTGCTTTCGCAAACGGAGTTCATTTTGCTGCGACAGATACTGACACATACACAGACGCATCAACAGGTAGATGCGGCGCTTCAGCTGAGTCCGGTTCCAGTTCGGGATCTATTGCGAGCTAAAATGTTTTATTGTGATGGAGGCATTAGTCCTCTCATTCACAATTTTTCTTTCTTCATTAATGCACTAATTGGATCGGAGAAAGAAATACGCAAGAGGACCTTAAGGGGAGATAGTTATGAAAAAAGAATTGATCTTGCTGGTATCGCTCTTATCTCTTTGCTGCATCTCAGCTGCTGAAAATATGTCCAGCGCCGGCGCGTCTGCCGATGCTCAAGGCAGTGGAAGCAGCACTGACCAAGGTTCGACAGCAGGCACATCCACGAATACCGACACAACAGCAACGAGCGGAAGTAGTACAGCATCGTCGGGCGCTACAGCGACTGCCGGTGTTGCCGTTGGAACTCAATCCACGTCTGCTGTGGGTACAAATGGTGCTGCAACTTCAAGTTCAAAGGGCATTAAAACGCCCTCAGTAATCATTGAAGGCTCGACTTCTGGAGCGACCTCCGGCACTACGGCTGGCGCTATCAATGGATATGCAGCTGGTGGAAATTGCGTGTCGTCAGGAAGCACGGTCGGCAATACTGGAACAGGAACTGCGGCAGGATCTGTTGCGGCTGCTGGCGGCATGGGCACAAGCGCTAGTACCAATGCTGGCACCAAGTCAAAGACAAAAGTGACTGTAAGAGTGAATCGGCCTTGAGAAGGCTTGTTGGATAGCGGCCTCAACAGATTCGTTTGAACATCGTGGTTCTCGATGCGACCGACTCGATGCCAAAGGATGATGCAGGCGGATTATCAGTCTTCGAAATCTGAAAAATCAGTCTGTAATCCCGATTATTGAGACTGCTGCCAACTAAATTTCGACGGGTACTGTTCCTTGTATGGACGGAATGATCAATGGACGGAGGAATGTTAATGAGGTCCTTAATGGTTATACTTATATTGCTTCTGTGCAATTTAGGTGTAACAGTTGCCGTTGAGGCTGAAGCGTCATCGAGTTCAGTCTCTATTGCCTCTGGCTCCGAATCATTTGCAAACTCCCATGAATCTTCTGAGACTGTTGTCGGCACCATGAATCAGGAGGATTTGGCAAATAATTTTCCAGAGTTTCAGGAGATATTTGCTGACGATCCGATGGAGTCAAACGAATTCGCCGGTGACGGTACGACTGACAAGATTGCAATAGAAATTGCGCCAATACCTGCAAGTGTACTGAGACAAATGCCATTATTGCCTTCATCGAGCCTAAAAAAACCACCGATAAGGCAATACTAACGTGGGTCATAAAGATGTGAGCCATAAAGATACGAGTCATAAAGATATGAGGCATAAAGAAGCAGCATTGTCCCGTGCGAGATGGCATTGCAGAATGAGAATGGTGCGAGAGTTGATTTAAATATGGCAGGTTCAGGAAGACGAAATATGTAATGATATACGCATTAAGTAATATAAATATCACGAAATGCTTAAAAGCTTGGGCATTTCAAGATAATTCATCTTTCTGAACAGTCTTTGTCTAATTCAAGGCGACAGTATCGTGAAAGCAAAAATCGGCATAGTCATAGTTATTAAACATTTGAGGAGGATAGTAATGAAACTCATATTGATAATACTAACATTGTTTCTCTGCGGCATGGGAATAGCCGCTGCAGCTGAAGCATCGTCCAGCTCAAGCTCTGTATCTGCTTCAGAAAGCACAAGCTCAGGAAGCACTTTGTCCAGCACTTCGACTTCTTCCACAACCAGTGTGAGCGGTGATGCCACTGCTTCGGCAGATGCAGGTGCGGCGGCAAGCGGCGACACAACCGCGGCTACCGGCGATCCGTCATCATCTAGCATTTCAGGATCCACAAGCGATTCCTCATCAACAGGAACCGGCACAGCCGGCGGCTCATCCGCATCCAGCGGCTCCGCATCTTCCACGGACACCACATCCGCCAGCGATTCCACGTCTGCCAGCAGCTCTACGTCCACTGGCACCGGATCGTCAAGCGGCCTGGCTAGCACGGCAAGCGTGGGAATGTCCGTTGATACTGTTTCCGCCAGCGGTTCTACGATATCGAGCAACTCTGCTGCTACCGGCGGAACGTCGTCATCCTCCGGATCAGCCACATCCGGTAGCTCGGCGGCTTCAGACTCTCCCGCCACCAGCAGTGCTTCAGCCTTTACGAGTGCCACATCATCCGGTTCAGCCACGTCCGGCAGCACTTCAACCGCTGCGGGTGCATCTACTACCCCGACCTCAACCTCAAGCAGCAGCTCGCAATCCGCCAGCCAATCAACATCCACGGCCCCCACAACCATGCCTATAACCACAACCGAGACTGCAACAGCATTGGCTGTTTCAGCAAACGAAAACCCCCTGCCGTTTGATGCGCTGGTTGAATCGGTTGCTAAAGGAGTGAGGGATGAAGAGACTCTAACCGAATTGGCGGCGAAACTTGCTGCCCTCGATGCTTTGATGAACGAGAATGAACAGTTGATGATTAAGGCAAGCTCCGGCGGCAAGTCTGTGGATGAGGTTGTAGCCGGAATCCAATATGCCGTCGATCCGAATGTACAGCAGGAGACTGCAAAAGAGATCTTCAATACAGAGACTCTGACGAAAGCTCAGATAAATCGGGCTGTGATTGAGCTGACGGACGAAGCATGCGAACCATTCACCGCATCGCAATTCAGGAATGCTCTGGTGGAGATTGAGAGCAAGTACTAGGCGGAAAATCCAGCGGATTCCTCAATTCGGTCCCTTCAGCCTCTTTTTTATTTTTCTCTATTTCGCTATCAAATGCCTCCTGGCGATTCACTTTCTCTGAGATAGCGCATTCTACCAATTGTTAGAATCGTCAATAGTATCTCAAAGGTCAATAATAAATCCTAAATTTTAGAAAAGTAAATCTCGAAATATAGTCAGCACAGCAAATCATATCCAAAATTAACGACTTATAGTTCAAAAGGTTTTTTAAAGTGATTGGGCAACAACATATGCAACGCCAATTCATTAAGGAGGGAATTGTCTGAAAATAGCTGCCATTGTATCCACTATCATTGTCTTCATTATAATAGTAGTCGTTCCGGCTTTGGCCGACTTACATATTATTGATTCATTTTCATTCAAGTATGATCAATCCGTTAGTGGAAACGGCTTTTCTTCATCGTACAAATATACCCTCATGCCTAACATTTTCTATACAGGAGTTGAGAGCAAAAATCAATATCATGGAAGTGGTTCCATCGACAACAGCTATACGGAACAAGCGTATTCGATCTACCGGCTCGATCTCATACCTGAACAGGATATTGATGAAGAGGATGCAGCAGCGGGAATTCAATCCCAGGAGAGTAATCTTATGATCTTCTCGCCGATCGCGTTGGCGGTGAATGACGGTTACTACGCCCGGAATCCGATTCATTTTGCATCATCTTTGCAGGATCAAACTCGCCTGAAGAATTATGATCTTGCAGTATCGATGAAAAACGAAATATCTCAGGCAAAATTCTTGCGAAAGGATGCATCTGTTTTATTGAATAGTATAGATGATTATTCCATAAACAATGCCTATCAGGGCGATTCGATCCTTAAAATTGATGAATCTTTTGAGAATGGCCGAGCAAGCATTGGATTCCTGGATTTGGAATATCAGGGTGAGCAAGAGATACAAGAGGATTATGTCGGAACATTTGATTTAAAGAAAAATTTAACACATAGATATCGCGAATTCTATGATTATGATGAGGATTATTGGCTGCCCTGCTGCAACGTGGGGCTCTCCGGCATGGATCCGCAAGAGCGAAAACAATGGAGAGAGATCAATGCATTTGACTGCAATTGCTATCGTCCCATGACTGCAGTTTAGTTTTTATTTTTATCTTATCCAAATGCTGAAGTCTGCTCACTCAAATCTGTTTCTTGGGTCTCTTGCTCAAACCTGTTTCTTGAGTCTCTTGCTCAAACCTGTTTCTTGAGTCTCTTGCTCAAACCTGTTTCTTAAGTCTCTCTGCAAAATCCATCCGTCAAATCGTTTCATCAAATCCCTGGATACGGATTGTAATCAATTTGCCCGAAATCCAACCGCGTGAATTGTCCATTTTTGGCCGAAATGCTCTTGTTTTAAAAAGGCAAAATCTATTTCGTGAAAAATTCTGATGTCGCAGCAGTTCTCTACGAGATGGCGGAGTTGCTGGAGCTGCATGCCGAGAATCGTTTCAAGATAATTGCCTACAGCAAAGCAGCCCGCGCCATCGAGTCCATGAAAGAGGATGTGGAAGCGGTCTGTCGGGAGAGAAGGCTGCAGTCCATTCCCGGTGTCGGCAAGGCCATCGCCCAGAAGGTTGAAGAGTACCTGCGGACCGGCCAGATCCAGTCGCACCAAGATCTCCTGGCGCAAACGCCCGCAGGGCTGGCCGAGCTTCTCAAGATCTCGGGCCTGGGACCTAAGACCATCTTCCTGCTGCATGAAAAGCTTGAAGTCTCAAACCTGGAGGATCTGGAAAAGGCGGCCAGGGAGCACCGCATCCGTCGGCTGCCCAGGATGGGCGCGGTTCGCGAGACAAATATTCTAAAAGCCGTCGAGAGGTACAGGAAACGCAGCAGCCGCATCCTCTACAGCGTCGCCGAGCCCGTCGTCAATGAGATCCTGGAATTTCTGCATTCTTTGCAGGGCCTCGAGCACATCACAGCAGCCGGAAGCTATCGCCGCTGCAAAGAGACTGTGGGCGACATCGATATCCTGGCCACAGCATCCCGGCCCGATGAGGTTGTGGCGGCGTTCGCGCGCATGCCCCTGGTGCAGGAGGTCCTTGTCAAGGGTCCCACCAAGGCCAGCGTCATTGTGCAGGAGACGATTCAGGTTGACCTGAGGATCGTGGAGCACAGGTCGCTTGGCACTGTGCTTCAGTACTTTACCGGCTCCAAGGAGCACAACGTCAGAGTACGCCAGCTTTCCTTGGCGCGCGGCTATTCCCTGAGCGAGTATTCTCTGACGCGCCTGGCCGACGGGCAGGATCTTTTCTTCGACCGGGAGGAGGATCTTTATGCCCATCTGGGACTGCAATACATTCCACCGGAATTGCGGGAAGATCGGGGTGAGATCGAGGCGGCACGCAGAGGCAAGCTGCCGGCGCTGGTGGAGCTGAAGGACATTCGCGGCGACCTGCATGTGCACTCCGACTGGTCGGACGGCAGGGCATCGATCATGCAGATGGCCGGGGCCGCGCAGGCTCTGGGATACGAATACCTGGCCCTCTGCGACCACTCGCCGTCGGTGGGCATCGCCGGAGGTCTGTCTGCCGAGAAGCTGGAGGAAAAAATCGACGCGATTGCAGCCGCCAATGAGGATTTGCAGGGCATTACAGTTCTCGCGGGAACTGAGGTGGACATCAAAGCGGACGGCAAGCTGGACTATCCCAATGATCTCCTGGCCAGATGCGATGTGGTCGTCGCTTCGGTGCACATGGGCCAGCAGCAAAACGAGAGGGCGATCACGGGCCGACTGATCTCGGCAATTGAGAATGAGTTCGTGCATATCATCGGACACCCCACTGGCAGAATCATAAACCAGCGTGAGCCCTACGAAGTCGATATGAACGCCGTGCTCCAGGCTGCGGCGAGAACGGGAACGGCTCTGGAGATCAATGCCTATCCCAGCCGGCTGGACCTGAATGAAACCTGGGCGCGGGAGGCAAAGGAGAATGGCATCCGCCTGTGCATCAACTCCGATGCGCATGAACCAAAGCAGCTCGGCGTCATGAAATATGGACTGAACGTCGCCAGAAGAGGCTGGCTGGAAAAGAAGGATCTGCTGAATTCCCTTAGCCTGCCGGAGCTGCAAAAGGCGCTGAGAAGGTGAGGATTTATAAATAGGCACCACATGTTTTTATGCCAGGAAGCAAGATACGCTATCCGAATAGCTGGATAGCACGAAGATGATCGGGTTAATGGAAATGAACAAGCACAGGCTTCTATATTCCGTACTGGCACTTATTTTAGCGTCCGTTGTTGTCTTCACGTTCTCCGGGTTAGCCGTCGTGTGGCAATATGAAGGCGACTCGAATTCGACTTTGGGACAGGATCAGGCCTCCGGTTCAACTTCCGGGTCAACATCCGGCGCGAGCAGCACACCACCCGTGCAGATTGGATCGTCCGGCAGCGGCTCAGCCGCGAGCAGCAGTTTGTGGGGCTGGGGCAGCACGCCGAGAGGATTTTCAGTTGCGAACGGAACCCTCAACTATCCCTCGAATTACTACACGCCAAAATTCAACCTTGGTTATCCGACGCAAAATGATACCTATGGAAAAACCAATACAAAAAACCTGAGTCATTATTCCACAGGATTCACCACGGGGGGACTGGCAAACGGAATGAATATCGCATCGATTTTGGCTGAGGGAAAATCCACCTATGATCCCTGGAATAATTATCCTGGAGATGATCCCAATTATCCCAATGGTTATCCCAGCTCCTCAACATGAAGCTCTTTAAACCAAAGCTCTTGAAGACAAATCTCTTCAAGGAAAAAGCGCTTGAGACCAAAGCTTCTGAAGATAAAACCCAAGTCATGGCAAGGCTAATGTCAGCAATGGCCCAAGGCCGGGAAACAGCAAAGTTAATATCTTAAATCAAAATTTTATTATGGGATCTAAAATGTTTTCCGAGATCACATCGCTCCTTGATCAGGATGTTTACACGCAAAACGGCATCTTTGTGGGGAGAGTAGATGATGCCGTACTCGATCCGGAGAAGGGCGTCGTGAGCGGTCTCGCCCTGGGGGATGTGAATAAAGAGCTGTTCGACCAGAAGGGAAAGGGCATCATCATTCCCTACCGCTGGGTTACCGCTGTGGGTGACATAATCATCATCAGGCACTTGACCAGAAATGCAAAGGCTGAACACAAAGACGGCTAGCTGGGAGATTTATTCCGGCTTATCCGCTCGCGCGCCCCTCATGGTCAGGGCGGACGGGCGCGGCTTCAAGAAGCTGCTGGAGGACTGCCGAAAGCCCTATGATCTGGAATTTGCCGGATCGATGGTCCAGGCTGCATCTTCCTTCTTTGTGGATTCGGGCTTCTCGCCCGCTCTCGCCTTTACGTTCTCGGATGAGATCAGCCTTCTCTTCCTGGAAGCGCCCTTTGCCGGTCGGGTTGAGAAGATCGACTCTGCAATCGCGGGCTTCTTCTCCGCCGCGCTTTCCCTGAACCGCGGAAAGCTCATGAGCATGGATTGCAGGACGATTCCGCTTTGCCGGGCCGAGATCCTGGAATATCTGGCGGAACGGCAGGATGAGACCTGGAGAAATCACATCTTCTCTTACGGCTTTTACCTTCTTGTAGGCGAAGGGCTCAGCAACTCCGATGCCATGCAGCAGCTTCGCGGCATGAAAGAGAAAGAGATACATGAACTGGTCTTCCAGAAGGGCGTGAACCTGGCCAGGACGCCGACCTGGGAGAGACGGGGCGTGACGGTCTACCGAAAAAATGGCCGGGTAACTCAAGATTGGGAGACGCCGCTCTTTCGCTCGGAAGACGGGCAGAGGCTGCTCTTTGAGATCATCGGGGCAGAATAGCAGATACTGCGAGCATCAGGTGTTGAAGGTTATGCGTTGAAGGGTTATGCGTTGAAGGGTTATGCGTTGAAGGGTTATGCGTTGAAGGATGATGCATTGAAGGATGATGCATTGAAGATCGACTCGGGACGCCATCTGCCGGATTGCACCCCGTCATCGGCAAGATTCGGGTCGGGGCAGCAGGGAAGCCATTCGACATCCTCCTTCTTCAGCGGATAAATAGTGTCGCCGATGCTGACTTTGAAGACCATATTTTGCTGGCCGATGTAGTCCTCTGCTATCTCCAGCTTCGGTTTATCCGACGGATCGTCTTTCAGCAGGTCTTGCTGAATTATCCGTATGCCTGCCAGGCTTCCGGTGGTATTAATTCCCAGATTGAAGATGCTGGATTTGTTCTCACTCCATTCGATCCTTGTCGCGGGAGGCATGAGGTCTACGTTAATAATAGAGCGATTGACATGTGCCCTGTAAAACTCATACTCGGACAGCTTCCAGGAGTCCAGGTGGCTGCTGACCACATCACCATTGTTTGCATATTCGTCTCTTGCCTTCATTCCCGGACCGAGATATGAAACGAGCTTGCGGCTGGCAAAGTAAGTGGGCCATCGCTCATCCACCGTCACGCGTCCCCCTGAGACGTTGATCCGGCTCTCATTCTCCGATTCATTACTGGAAAGCCCTACGGTGATAATCACCGGGCCTTCTCTTGCCTGCAGGAGCTTTTGTTCCTCATATCTCAGGATGCCGGGCTGCGGTGATGATGCCGTCTCTTTGGCCGCGATCCCGGCAAATCCGTTAATGCGAGTGTATTTGGAAAATTTGCCCGAACCGGAGGTTGTAGCATTTAGAGAAAAGACAGACTGCATGGTGTGGCGGTGAATATCCCAATGGGCTCCATCAATATCGACCGTGATATCATAACCCATGCGGGCGGATGCCGTCGGCACTGCTATTGCGAGGAGGGCTAAAGATAGGAATATAAGGATGATTGAGTGCGGGATCAAGGCATTCCGAGCTTTCATTGCTGTTCGCTGCATAGGTCTTCGCCCATTTGGATCGGTTTTCCATTCTCGCCAGGCTTTTTCAGTTCATGCAATCTAAGTACTCATTAGTTTCAATTCTTACTAATTATTCTGCAATATTTTCTGCGCCATCCTATAAGTTTTTTTGTATGTTCATGAGGGCATTTTCGGGATGCCTTCTTCTGAGTTCAAACCTCTTTCTGTACGGCTAAATCATATCGCCGCAAAACGAATCGCTGCAATTCAAATCGCCGAAAATCAAATCGCTGCAAATCGAATGCACTAAATCATTTAACGGCAACCGAATCTGCAGCAAATCAAATCACGGCAAATCAATTCACTGCAATCGAATTGCAGCAATCCTACCACCGGAGGTGATGACGGAAAAAACCATCGACGAAATCCTGTCAAATAAGTCCCGCCGTCTGAAATCATATCTATCAACCATCCACGCCAAACCTCATATGCATATTGAAGTATCGTCCGGCAAGCGAAATATCTGGATCGTCCGTCGGATCATCATTTCCTAAATTGACTGTTGCCTTCTGGTTAAGATAATACCAGAGAGCCGTGTTGGAGTTCAATTGAAGATCCTCATTGAAGCGGTCTTGCTCTTCCTGGAAATCCTCCAGCAATTTCTCGATCTCATCCTTCGAGAAATCTTCATCTCCAATCTCTTTGAAGCTCAAGTCGATCTCGCCCGGCGGGAGGCGCTGTGTGGGGAAACCGGTGGATTTTCCCAGCATCTCCATCTCATCCTGAGTGCTCCTTGATACTCCCGTGATGGCTGACGCCAAATAGTAATCACTGCCTTTTGCCATGACCCCATCCATCCAAACGGCATCGACATCTCCGTGAAGGTTGGTCTCGATCACATTATTCCTGCCCCGGCTTTCCACAGAGACCGTCTGAGTTATGCCTTTGGTGACAGAATTTTGCCCCGATCCGGAATTCTCTGCCGCATCATTGCCGTTTCCGGATGTCACAGCCTCATTTTCAGCCTCCGCGTCGTCAAAAACCAGGGTCACTCCGCTCCCCAGCGATTGCATCTGATCTGCGCCCATCCTTGCATTCTCCGCGTAGATCGCCATATTCAAGTCGGTGGCCTTCTCCACGGAGAGATCGGGATTTGAATAATGCGAATTTAGAACGCCGTTTGCCACCAGATTTTTTAGGGACAGATCGAATGCCTTTCCTCCCTCTCCGTTATAATTGGAGATTACTTGGGATTGAAACATCAATTCCCCGGAATTGGTCTTTGCGCCGGATGCAAGTTCCTTTCCATTATTCGTGATCGTGTAGGAATAGCTGCAATCAGGCTCTGTGCTGGACCCGCCGCCCGAATAGTATATCGAGTCGGGATTCAGTTCAGCATAGGCGGAAAACCTCAGGTTGTCTCCCAGAAGATCTGCGCTAACGGAATCTTCTGAATTGTATAAATTGCAATTGAATGATATTTCCGCTGCGGCATTCAATGCAGGGAGCATTAGAAGGACGAGCGCAAATATGATGAAAACCAGCGCCGATATTATGGGCTGCGAATGCTCTTTCATCATCTCGCCCCTAAATTATCTGAAACAGATTCATGCCTGATTCGCAAGTAGTATCCGCCAATGCGATCGCTTGCGAGAAATCATATGAGTAACCGGCAAGATTGTCATTTTCCATCTTGAGATCCAGATTGACATCCTGGTAAAAATTGTCGGCAGGAACTTCAAACACCAATGGATACAAATTCATGGTAACGCTGGCCGTAATGCTCTTTGCTGATCCGGAGCTGACGGATGTGGGCTGTATCGGTGCGTTGGTCAATGTGGAATGGCCGCCATTGATAGATATTTCATACTCATCTGATCCCGGGTCTGCCATGCATATGCCGCTGCTGATGCTCTGCACCATGCCGGCATCGGTGGGATTGCTGGCGGTGGCATAAGCCGTTCCCGTGATGGATGAACTTGTACCGGTCACACCCTGGCCGGAGACTGACGAACTGAAGGAGGCAAGCCCTCCAAAATTCCCGTTTCTGATGCCTTCAAAGCTTGTTCCCTGTTCAATCTTTGCCGTTGATGGAGATGAAAATTGGATGCTGGAATCGACCTGGCCGGTGCTCATGAAATTCAGGTCGGGAGTTGAAACCGAACTGTCGGAGATAGTCCTCAGGGCGCTGAAGTCCGTTTCATAGCTGACTAAACGAGAAATGGTGGAAGCGATGGTGTCGCTTGCGCCCTCAGCCGCTGATGCCAGCATGATAAGCATGACGGCATACAGCAAGATCTTTTTCATGGATCTCGTTCGCCTCCACTTTTTCTCATTTATTCGATATCGATGCTTCTTTTCCGGCAGCTATTTTCCGGCAGCTATGTTGCCAATTCTCGGTTTAGGGGTTGCCGCCCGTGGTCCAGTATGGAGTGTAGCCGTTGCTGTTGTCCCAGGAATGAGTTGTCTGGCCGGCTACGGAGGTTGTGATAGATCCGCTGTTGGGCACGATGGTGTCGCCGAAGAACTGGGAGTGAACATCAAGGCCGCCTTCCATGGTGACGGAATTCTTCCAGGCATCCGCATCAAGAGATGTCCAGGAATTGTAGCCGATTGCGCCCTCAGATACCTTGGCTCCGCCGGTAGTTGTAATCGAGCCGCTGGGCTTGATGCTGCCGGTTCCTTCAATTGCATGGAGGTTGCCGCAGCTTGTCAGAATGCTCTCCAGGGCCGGGTCGACGTTGGTTCCGGCACCTGCTCGCTCATCGAAGGATGCCGACATGCCGGTGAACTGTCCGCTGAATATGTAGTTCTGTGCTTTCTGAATGTCCACAGAGATTTCCGGAACATCGTCTTCCGATGACAGTGATGCCTTGCTTACGGTAACCTGGCCGGTCTGAGTTAATGACTGATGGGTATCTCCCGTAGCGTATGGATCTGCGAAAGTCGGAGTTACGGATTCAAGCTTCAATTCAAGTCCGCCGACGGTTGACCCCTTCTGGTTGTATGATGAATACGGGGTGCCGTCGATTGTGCTGTCGGTTTCTCTAAATTGAGCACCGGACACGGTTCCGGCGAGATTTGTAAAAGCATCCTGCTCGTTCACGGTCTTCTTGAATGAATATGTCAGTACCGCGCTGTCATCCCAGGCAGAGGCCGCTCCCATGAGAGCGACTGCTACCAATACGATTGTTAATAATGCCTTCATTTACTATTCACCTCACTAGTGCCTACGTAGATCGGACAGAGCCCGAACTAATTGTTATGACCAATAGTGTGTACCAAAAGAAGATAAATGTAGCGGAAAATTTAATTTGAATCCGCAATTTGTAGAGTGAATCTGAACCGGATATTTGAAGTTAAGATCTAGATATATAATCTATGATAATTATTTAAATTTTTAAGAATCGAATAATCATCAGAATAAGCGAATCTGATAGAGACTGCGAATGATATTTAAGTTTGAAAGCATCACAGTCTTTAATCATTAAACCAAAACCATATTTATAAATTAAGCTTCAAGCAAAGAACAGGACGATCATTCGTATTTAGAAAACTAAGGGACCGCAGCGTTTCTCAGATTTTTCGCGCCCGGGACGTTTTTGCTTTAGGGTTTCGCGACCCCATCATGGCATGCAGATTCGGAAATGGGCAAGTTGACCGAGCAATTGTGCCCCAAAAAAGAGGTTTGCCGCTTTTCTCATGTTACCGTACATTCCGCATAAACGCCGATGCCGTTAGTAAGGATTAACCTATCTCCGGGGGCAACATCCGTCAATTGCACAATTACCTGGTTATTTGGCTGAGTGATGTCTGCTTCAATGATTTGAGTTACAGGCAAACTGGCCACAGTGACTCTCCTATTACCATCGATCTTAGCGATCGTCAGCATTCCCGCATCGAATCTTAAGGTGCCGGTATTCGTGAGCACGACGCTGCCGGAATTTGCCGCCATGACGATATTCGGCGCAACGGGGTCGATAGCACTCGCAGAAGCTCCGCCTGAATTCGCTGTGTCCGTTCCAGTTCCACTACCGGTTCCGCTACCAGTTCCGCTACCAGTTCCGCTACCAGTTCCTTCACTAGGCGTAGCTTCTTCTACAGGATCATTAACATTAGCGCCACCAACAGCGGCACATGATATCATCGCCATGATGGCAAGTCCCAGCATCATACTTAATTTCATTTCTGATCTCACCAACTTATAGACTAATTTCATACTATTTAGGCATTTGTACCAACCGCTTACAACTTGTTTTTGAGTTTGAAATCAGAAAAAAATTAAAAAGAAAAGCAAAGAAATGAGCGCGAATGCGAAAAAGAGAAAATCTGCAAAAGCGGCTGAAAAATCAGGCCGAACCGACCGATCGCGTTGCGGTAATCAATATATTTGCCCAAGTATCTTCAATCCGCTTTCATCGGCAATGAGCTGATGCTTTTCCATAGCATGCTTGGCTGCTCGCATCTTCAAAATCTGTATGTACCTTTTCACGCCGCTCCTGCCTTCCATTAAGCCGAGTTCAATGGTTCCGTCAGCCAAAAAACGCTCCGGGCGATCAGAATCAAAGGATGACGGATTTCTTCGGAAATTGGGCATCTCCTGGATGAGAAATGCTGTAAGCTCTTCTTCCCGCAGATAAGAGAAAAAATCGTACATGCTCTTTCTTGGATCGGATTTGTCTGAGAAGGTATAGAGTGCATTGAGCGAATCGAGGGCGAAGACGGTTAAGTTGCCGTATTTTTCTTGATAGTATTCTATGACGTCTTTCGTTGCCTCTAATAAATCAGGCTCTTGGTCCTTCCATTCTCGACGCATGTCCCGATAGTCAAATATATGCATTTCATCTTTTTTCTTGATACCAAGCCCGCTCATATTCTTCAGATGGCTCTCTTTGCTCTGCTCTAAAGTGACATAAAGTCCGTGCTGTTCGGAATTTCCAAGAATATCCGAGATCAAACCAAACACAAGAGTCGATTTTAGGGTTCCCTCCGCACCTGTTACAAGAATCACCGAGCCGGGAATTATTTCGGTCTTCATCAATTTCCCCAAGCCAAGAATAGCGCTCTCTTGCATTCAATTCACCTCTGAATGAGGAATGTCAGATGGTTGATGGATTCTACAAACTCATCTATATTTTTTTGTGCGATCTCTTTGCCCTTAAGGGTTAGACTGTATTTTTTTGACCTCATGTCACCCTTGTTGTATTCCGCATAAAGTATGCCTTCCTCTTCCAGAGAATACAAAACCGGATAGACTGTTCCTTGGCTCAAGAAAACATTGCATTTGAGAAAAATTTCTTTTATAATATCATAGCCGCACATGGGCTTTTCCAGAAGCGACGACATTATAAAAATCTCTCGATTTGTCTTGATTATTTTATCGATGTATCTCTTGCAGTCATATTCATCTGAATTGCCAATTTCAGGAGCGTACTCGGTCATTTTTCTCATGCTCAGAGATTCATCCTCAATAACTTATGACATGATTAACTATAAGAATATTTTCTCGAACTTGGGCTGCAATAAATCATTCCCATTGCACTAGAACCATGAAACAATATCTAACGCCGTCTGTTAATCTGCTTTAATCTGCTATTTCGCCAGATTGTATGCATCCCACGCACACGCAATCCAGATGATCGGAACTGCAACGGCTCCTCCAATACCTGTGTGCAGCGTCAGGATACCAATTATGAGAATTGATCCGACAAACCAGCCGATCGCTCTCCAAAGGCGGCCTGCATAAAACTGCCCCAATCCCGCAATCAAAAGTGATAAAATTGCTGCAGTCTTCTTGCCCATTTCGGCAGCTAATTGGATGATTCAGATAAAAAAGGCTTTCGATGCGGTCCCATTCGACCTTCGCTTCTAAATGGGAAGAAAGCATAAATTTGGCCGCATCATTGCCGCTACTTAAAATCAGCATCCAGAACGACGCGATATCGTGCTTTTCCGGCTAAGAGGTGAGCAATGGCATCGTTGATCTTCGACATGGGGAAATGCTCCACGGTCGGCAGGATTTTATGTCGCGCGGCAAATTCGAGCATCTTTGCCATCATGACCGGCGAGCCGGTGGGCGAGCCCGTGATGGTGCGCTGAGCCATGATGAGATCGAAGGCTGCAACTGGAATTGGCTCCAAAACTGCGCCCACAATGTGCAATCGTCCGTTGGGCGCGAGCGTGCTGATGAGCGCCTGCCAGTCGAGCGGCACATTCACGGTAACCAAAAGCAGATCAAGCTTTCCTGCCAGAGCACGAATTGCATTTCCATCGACACTGGAAACCGCACAGTCCGCTCCGAGCTTCCTTGCCTCTTCCAATTTTGCTGCGCTATGCGTAAAAGCCGTAACTTCACAGCCCCATGCCTTGGCGAACTTTATAGCCAGATGGCCCAGGCCGCCGATGCCCACGACGCCGACATGATCCGTCGGGGCGACGCTGTTCAAAACCAGAGGAGCAAAGACGGTAATCCCGCCGCACATCAGCGGCCCGGCACTGCTTGGGTCGAGATTCTCAGGCAGAGGAAATACCCACTCCCATTGAGCACGAATGCGATCGGCAAAGCCGCCCTTGTGCCCGATTATCGTTGGGACAACCTTGGGGCAGAGGTGGTGATTTCCAGAGAGGCATTGCCTGCAGTGCATGTCGCTCTCCGAGTTCCAGCCGACTCCGACCCGCTCCCCGATCTCGAAACCCAGCACGTCACCTCCAAGTGCCACAATCCTGCCGACGACTTCATGGCCGGGAACAAGAGGATACTGGGACAGACCCCAATCATTCTTGATCACGGATATGTCCGAGTGGCAGAGGCCGCAATATTCGACTTCTATCTCTATCTCATCGGCCTTTAAGAGACCTGGATCGAATTTATAGGGAACGAGCTTTTCATTGGGAGCCATTGCCGCCCAGGAATTGATTTGAGACATTTTGTCACCTTGAAAAATTGGATGCTGAGATATTGGCTGTTCAAATATTTGAATGCATCATTCTTTCCGAACTGGATCAGAATTACAATAACCGCTTTTTTTAGGTGGAAAATTCAGCGGATTTTCGGCGCGGTTGAAACGATTTTTCGGGGGCTATTTTGTGGGTGACAGCATCTATGGATGGGCTGGTTTATCAGTTTTTTCTTTACCAAAAAGATCTTGGAGTTAGGCGGCGCAAGCTGTAGTCCAAAAAATGGCTCTGAAGATCGATAACTTATATTTTTTATATATTCGCCGCTTAATTGAGATGTATCCCACATCCCGCAGGTAAAACCTCTTATCTGAAACATTTTTATCTCAGTAGGGCTTTCAGATATCGAAAGGGATTGAAGGGGTCCGAATGAAGCTATCAACGCTATCGGTCGATCATCTGGGGTTAGTGGCAGGAATCTTTGACGAATTGGGTATTTCCGAAGTCATTGACAAGGCAATGCCTAAGACTCGCGAATGCAAGCTAAAAC